>VOFK01000010.1_pt1 | contig 100001 bp, 105 predicted proteins | sample 5384121 | NCBI WGS metagenome assembly VOFK01 (sample SAMN12384730, study PRJNA508395) | human gut metagenome | isolation source: healthy gut J | host: Homo sapiens
CTGCTCTTCAGCAATGGAAAGGTGGCAGTGGCAAACTGGCTCTTCCTGCCGAAGGTAATATTGTCGTCAACCCTGCTGATGAGGCTGTGCTTTTGTCTACCGCCGAGATATTGGCAGATGACTTGAGCATGATGATGGGGTGGGACTACTCCGTGAAAATCGGCAAACCGGGCAAAAATGATATTTATATGGCTTTGATGAAGCCGGACAAGGAGTTGGGTGATGAAGGCTATAAACTGTCGGTGAACCGGTATGCCGGGATTGAAGCGCCCACCCGAAAGGGAGTGTTCTGGGGAACCCGTACGCTGCTACAGATGCTTTATAAGCAGCAGGGAAAGATTTCGAAAGGAACGGCACGCGACTTCCCTTTATTTCCTAACCGTGGTTTTATGATTGATGCCGGCCGCAAGTTCTTTACATTGGACTATTTGAAGCAATATGTGAAGATACTTTCTTTCTATAAGATGAATGAGTTCCAGATTCATCTGAACGATAACGGCTTTCCTCAGTTCTTTGACAATGACTGGAACAAGACGTATGCTGCATTCCGTCTTGAAAGTGAACGTTTTCCCGGTCTGACCGCAAAAGACGGCTCGTATACCAAGAAAGAGTTTACCGATTTGCAACGGCTGGGTATGGAATATGGGGTGAATGTGATTCCTGAAATAGACATTCCTGCCCATTCATTGGCGTTCACCCACTATAAGCCCGAAATAGGCAGCAAAGAGTATGGCATGGACCATTTGGATTTGTATAAGGAGGAAACCTATCGTTTTGTAGATTCGTTGCTGGACGAGTATATCGGAGGAGAGAATCCCGTGTTTATAGGTCCTGATGTGCATATCGGTACGGACGAATACAATAAGAAAGAAGCCGAGCAGTATCGTTATTTCACTGACCGCTACTTGAAGTACATTGAGAAGTATGGTAAGACTCCGCGTATGTGGGGAGGCTTGAAATGGCTTCCCGGAAAGACTCCTGTAAAGGCAGAGGGAGTAACGGTAAATGCGTGGTCGTATGACTGGGTAGATCCGGAAGTATCTTTAAAAGATGGATATAAGCTTATCAATACTTGCGATACCTATCTGTATATTGTGCCCGGTGCGGGCTACTATCGCGAGTTTTTGGACCATCAATGGCTGTATGAGACATGGACTCCCTGGATGATAAACCGCAAGCAGACACTTCCCGAAGGCACTCCGGGGGTATTGGGCGGAATGTTTGCCGTATGGAATGACCAGTGTGGCAACGGTATTTCGCAACAGGATGTGCATATCCGTACGTTTCCGGCCGTTCAGGTGCTGACCGAAAGACTGTGGAAGGGAGACAACAAACAAGTGCCTTATAAAGCATTTGAGGCTCTTTTGCAAAGAGATGCCCGAAGCGCCGGGCATTAACCTGTCGGGTAAAATTTCTCCCAATAAAGATGTCGCCCTGACGGTTCCCGGCAAGGAACTGCTCTTTACCGGTAAGGATACGGTTCAGACAGCTTTGCAGGAAGTGGGTTATCCCTATACGGTGGAATTCAAAATCTGTCCGGACGAAAAGACGAATATCAGCGGTGTGCTGTTTAAAGGCGCTCATGCCACGGTATATACAAACTGGGAGAATACGGGGCGGATTGCCTTCTCTCGCGACGGTTACACATTTGTGTTCAATTCTTATCGTCTTCCGGCCGGCAGATGGTCTTCCATCCGCATCGAAGGAGATTACAAGGGCACTTCCCTGTATGTGGACGGTAAATTGCAGGAGCGTCTGGAAGGCAGAACCATGCGGGTTTATAATCCCAAATATAAGTCGATGGATGAGATGCGCTATCAAGAAACCTTGGTCTTTCCTTTGCAGCAGATAGGAGATACGCTGAATGGATTTCAGGGGAAACTGAAAGATGTAAGTTGCAGGCAGGGAGAAATGTAATGCTTTTATGATTGTTATGACTGAGTATGAGAGCACGATTTAAATTATATTTATGCGGTATATTATTCCTTTTATGCTGTTGTGATGAATATAAGAAAGATTCAATATGTTTGCAAGACATAGAGGTTGAACAGTTATCTTTCAAATTATATCCCACTGACAGTTTATTAATATATCCTCTTAGCATAAATGTTTGGCAGAACTACCTGATTATAATGGAGCCCAAATTGAAGGACTCCATTTATTCCATTTGGGACCGTGATGATTTTGCTCATTTGTTTTCATGCGGCAGGAAAGGGAATGGCCCTAATGAGTTAATAAATCCGCGACGTGATTATTACGCTTCTACCGATAGCAGCTTCTTTATCTTGGACTCTGATATAGAGCGAGAAGTTTGCTTTGAGGATAAAACGCTGGTAATAAAAAGGAATAATGATATCACTCTTCCTGATGCTATCAATCAATTAGTAAGATTGGGGGATGATTACTACATATTGGCAGGTTTGACAAACGGAAGCACCGGTGAACATATTATATATAAGAATGGCGGATATAGTTCTTTTGGAGAATTTCCCCGGAAATCAGAGAATGAAGAGAGGCGATTCTTTACTAATTATAAACTGACAGCCGGAGATGTTGCCCATGATTGTGTATGTGATTTCTATCTTCATCAGAATTTGATACGCATTTATGACATAAAGGGTAATTTGTTGAAACATATACAGGTAATAGACAATGCTTGTGTTCCTTCGACGTCTGTTGAACTAAGGCCGGTGTTTCATAAATTAAAGTGTAATTCCAAATATATTGCCGTTTTGTATAACAACAAATATAGTACAGAAGAAATCTATTCGGACGAGAAGCTTATCCAGGAATTGCAACTTTGGAACTGGAAAGGCGAATTGAAGAAGCGCATCTGTTTTGATTTCCCTTTTGACATCTATGCTATATCGGAAGATGATATTCTTTATGCTGTTAATTCCGGCCGACCCGACTATATTTATACTTATGACCTTAAATGAAACCTGAGTGTTAGCAGACATGCACCCACACATACTGACGCACAGCCCTACACGTACGCATATATAGGCTTACACGTATTTACGTGCGAGCCCTTGTGTACGTACGTGTAAAACTGGCTCACCGGCAAAAATAAGAGGACAATTCTATGTTTTAAGGCTATGCCAAAGTCAAGGGAACAAAAAAACGTTTGTCAGAAGGGGGAGGAAACTAATCAAATCTTGTCCGAAAAGTGTCCCCATGTAATTTCTACTGCGCCAGAATCTTTCAATGCTAAAATCAAACTGTTCAGAGCTAAAGAAGTTCTTTCTTTTCCGCATTGCTAAGCTGTATGGTTGTTCCCACTAAAAATCTACTGACCCGGAATATTTTTGGAGCGTAAACACTGGCTGCTGTCTGTTGACTGCAAATATTCGCTGATGAAACATGCTTTGAATCACGAAGGACATGGACTGAGCTTGTCCGCCGGTGTCGGTTATAAATTTTAATGCAATGAATCGATAGTGCTTTCAGGGAATGAATAAAAACTAAACTAACAATCCGTCAAAATGAGAATGCCGATGCGGACGAGAAGCGCATCGGCATTTTGACTGGTTATTGCTCGCGTCATGGACAGGGCCCCGTAATTCCTTTCCGATAGAAGAATTTAACCTTTCCATCCGCTTGCTATTCAAAAAAAAGAAGTACATTTGTTTCATCATCAAACCATAAGCATTATGACCATCATTGCCAACCCTATTTACGACGCTGTTTTCAAATTCCTGATGGAAGACAAGAAAGTGGCCAAGATACTGCTCTCCGCATTGCTGAAAAAGGAGATCATAGACCTGGAGATGCGCCGCCACGAGTATACATCCATGGAGCAGACACGCATCTCGCTCTTCCGCATCGACTTCTCGGCAAAGATTCGCGAGCACGACGGTTCGGAACACCTTGTCCTTATCGAGCTGCAAAAGACCTGGCTGATTACGGAGACCTTGCGCTTCCGCCAGTACCTGGGCACGCAGTACCTCAACAAGGAGAACATCATCGAAGAGAAGAACGAGCACGGACAAAAACGGACCTATGGGTTGCCCATCATTTCCATCTACATCCTGGGGCATCCCCTGGGCGACCTCACCGAGCCGGTGGTCTATGTGCGCCGCAGCTATCTGGACTATGATGACCATCCGCTCCCTGCTCCCGACCCTTTCATCGAGAGTCTGACGCATGACAGCATCATCGTACAGATCCCGTTCCTCACCGGACGCACCCGCAACCGCCTGGAACGTCTGCTGAGCGTGTTCGACCAGGAATACCGGCAGCCCGACAGCGAGCATTATCTGGAAATAAACGATGAGCACATGGACGAGGAAGTGAAGTATGTGGTGCACCGCCTGCTGAAGGCCGCTGCCGCACCCGCCGTTCGCCGTGCCATGGAGATAGAGGACGAGATTCTTTCGGAAATAGAGGACAGGGATACGACAATAATGCTCAAGAATAAGGTGATAGAGGAAAAAGAACAGGTCATTGAGCAGAAAGAGCAGGTCATTGAGCAGAAAGAGCAGGTCATTGAACAGAAAGAGCAGGTCATTGAACAGAAAGAGCAGATGATTCGTTCCATGGTTAAGATGCTCTGTAACAATGGAGCATCAATGGACGAGATATCCGGACAATTAGGAATACCTATGGAACAAATCAAACAATATATCGATTCATGATACCACTGTGACGCTCCGGAAAAGATACGGACATATTTTTACAGCCCATAAAAGCCATCTTGGTTTTCGTGTGCCTTGATACCAATGTTTGCTTTATAAATATTGCAGAGAGAATTATATTTCCTCGCACACCCTCATTTCCATTCCTTTATACACCACAACAATCTTGTGTAACTGTGTGCTGCCCACGGTATTCTGCACCGTATCGGTATCTGCATACCGATTGGCTTGGGCAATACCCTCTTTCCGAAGTTCCTCCACACGGTCTTCGGGATCTTTGTACTTGGCATACTTCAATTCGATGATGTAGCTGTGTTGCATATCCGGATAGATATCCAGCAAAGGACACAGGAAAATGTCAGCATATCCAGCTTGAGTGTCTGCTTCGAAGATGGGACGGTAGAAGCGGTTTTGAGCTGTCATGGCAAGAGTGAAACCATGTACGAAAAACTCGCCTTTCTGCTTGTCGCGTTGCGAGGCATAACGCTTCAAACAGTCCGCTATATAGCCGAAGTAAGATTGCCATGCCCCGTCGTAGGCTAAAGCCGAAGCAAGCTCGTCTTTCTCATGGTTGCTGAAACTGAGGTCGGCTTCATTGTACGTGTTCAGCAGATAGGTGTAGAGCTGCTCCTGCACCACTTGGTTGGGAATAGTAAGTTTGGTCTTTCCCTTATACATTCCGCTGATAGTAAGCATACCGAAATAATAGAGCAGGCTCACGAAATTGTCGGAATCCACAATGTTGGCAGCCGGAAAGCTTTCTTTTAACTCGCCGGTAATGTAACCTTGGCTCACTAAGGTCTGTATGGCGGAGGCATCGTGCGCAAACTCTTTGTCCTTGCGGATGAGCATACGCAATTTTTCGTAATCGATGCGAATATTGCTCTCTATCATATTTCTGGGTACTCTGCCATTATTGTCTATATAGTTTTTGACAAAATAAAGCACCATATTGGAATTGTATAGCGTAGTTTCTCCATAGCACTCCTGTGCAAAGCAGTAGCTGTCATACCATGGTTTCATCAGCCCTATCAACTCATCGATGGTATGATTGAAAGAGATTTTGGTAGAATAATAAGCCAGCATTTCGCGTACCTCGGCTTCGGTGAACCCCATCATTTGGTTAAATTTCGATGAGAGAGAGTAGTTGGTATGCCCGATGTTGAAGCCGCTGGTCAGGTCGTCCATCGTCACGGGGCTTACACCGGTGATAAAGCAACGCTTGATGCTGGAATAAGTTCCGGCTTTCACCTTGTTAAAAAAGGTGCGTAGATAACCTTCCTTGTGCGTCTCTTCGGTATATCGGTGCAGGCTGTCGGCATCGGAGAGGATGGCATTCGTAAAGTGGTCATACTCATCAATGAAGAGATATATCTTCTGGCCTGCACGGGCACATACCTGATAGAGAAAGTCCAATTGCTCCACTGCTCCCTTTGCCGCACACAATCCTTCTAATGTATCTTGTGGCAGATATTCAGCATATATCTTGCAGAAGTTTTCAAAAAAGTAATGCCACAATGTGCATCCAGTCCGCTGCGGTAATTGTGCAATTCGCCGTTAATGCCGGAAAAGTTGAGATACAGCACCAAGTAACTATTGCGGTCATCTGTGGGATGCTTCCCTATGTAGAGGTCGCCAAACAGGGCGTCAAACTTGTCACGGGTACGCACATCATAATAGTGTTGCAGCATATTCAGTGTCAGACTCTTGCCGAAACGACGTGGACGGATAAAGAAGAAATACCGGTCCGAACGTTCTATTAAAGGGATAAACGAAGTCTTGTCCACATAATAATAATTGTCAAGACGAATATCTTCGAAATTCATCATGCCGTATGGCAGCAACTTTCTGTCTGATGATACATATTCCATAATCCGGTGTATTTATGAGTTCACTTTTATCAGTGCAAACAAAGATACGCTCTTTCCGCTGCTTTTACAAACAAATGTTCGTACTTTTTAGCCTCTATTTATTGAGCCAGTTCTTTCAGTATCATTTCTATTTTTTGAAAGAGTTGCCCTATGTGCGCTCCGTCTACAAAAGCATGGTTTACGGTGAAAGCAATGGGCATAACCAATCTTCCTTCGCGTGGCACTACTTTGCCGGCATTCATCAGGGGATAGTCCAATGGATGGTCGGAGCCATCTGCGTGTAGGTGAGCGAAGTGAAATAAAGCTGAGGCGTGGCACTCAGTTGGATGATGTCAAAATCACCTTGCTCTGCAATCACTTTTTCGGCTCCATACGGGTCGCCGTCTTCGGGAATATGATGGACGATGTGGTATGCCTCGGCATAAAAACGCTCAAAGAAATCCTCGTGGTAAGGGATGCGCACGGTGTGAAAGTCTTGCCGGGGGACGGCGATGGGTGAGATGATGTCCACCTGTTCATGATAGACTACTTGTCCGTTTTTGTCCGTGCGGAAACGGAATTCCTTCACCTCGTTGGCGGCCCGGAGTATGGCATAGAGATAATACAGGAAAAAAGAACGTCCGGAGGCTTTTGCCGCAGCAAGGGCCTCGCCGCACTCTACTTCGCTGGTAATGGATATCCATGAGTTGTGGAAAGTGCGGAAGAAATTGTAGTTGTCCCGACGTTCCCAGGTGTCAATGTCTATGATATGTTTCATTTGTTTTTAGCCGGCTTGAAAGAGTGATACATAAAATGTGCTCCGATAAGGATAAACGGAATGCTGAGCCATTGCCCCATATTGAGCATCATGCTGTCTTCGTATGCCTCTTGGCTGGCTTTGATGAACTCTACAAAGAAGCGGAAAACGAAGATGGTGGTGAGGCAGTAGCCGAAATAGAACCCCGGAAGGAGGGAGGTTTTGTATTTCTTGTATAAAGACAGTCCTATGACGAAGATGATGAGATAGGCTATGGCTTCATAGAGTTGTGCCGGATGGCGCGGTTCCATTCCTTCGCGGGGGAAAATGAACGCCCAGGGCACATTACTCAGTTTGCCGACTATCTCGCCATTCATCAAGTTGCCCAAACGGATAAAACAGGCGGCGATAGGGGTGGCAATGGCAATGTTGTCGAGTACCGAAAGGTAGTTTAATTTCATTTTGCGGGCATAAAACCAAAGGGAAAGTAGCAATCCGATGGTTCCTCCGTGGCTCGCTAAACCTTGATAGCCTGTCCATTTGATGCCTCCGTCTGTAAACTTGACGGGAAGAATCATTTCGAGAGGGGGTGGGAAAGCCAATAGCTCGGTTCATAAAACAGGCAATGCCCCAACCGTGCGCCTACAACGATACCCAGCAGGCAGTAAATAAAGAGGGAGTCAAATTTCTCATACGGAATCTTTTGGTCTTTATACAGTTTGGAGATGCCCCAATAGGCCAGAATCAACCCTGTGACAAACAGGATGGAGTAGTAACGGATGGTGATGCCGAAGATGGAGAAAGCTTCTATCTCGGGATTCCACACGATATGGAGTAATTGATGCATAATCTTGGGGTTTATGAATGACAACTATTGAATTTCTTTTCTACTTTGCGATAAGTGGGCATGTCTACTTTCAGTTTCTCGCCCAGTTCAATCATATCGAACAGCATTCCCTGTATTTCCGATTCATGTCCTTTGGCAATGTCCTTTTTGCATAGAGGCAGTGCTTTGGGGGTCTAGCTTATCAATGATTTTCAGGTTGTATTCTATCGGGTCTTCGGGGAATATGATGCCCATGCGACGTCCCATTTCGCTGCTTTCGCGAGACAGGCCGATGAAGGTGTCGCGTTCTTCGCGGGATGCTGCAATGCGCCCATCGGGACATTGTGATAAGCTCCTGTGCATGCCATGGCGGAGATGAAAGACCATTTGATGAAGGTGTCGCGGTTGATGTCTTCCGAAATGTCTGCCTTGATGCCTGCATCTCTCAGTGCATTAGCAACGGCTTCCAGTCGTTCGGGAGCTATTTCTTGTTCGGGGGCGTGCTCCGAAAACAAGGCGGAATATTTTGCCCATTTGCGTGATTTCGCCTGTGCCGGACACGAAACCGACAATGTATATGCAACCGTCGAGTACCGTTACACGTGGAACAAGTCGGCCGATGCGGGGACCGGTTCCGTAAACATTCAAGATGGGGATTACCAAGGTGTCTTGATGCGAGGCGCGTTCCAGAACATCCTGAATGGAGTTGATGGAATATCCTTTTACACAAACGAAAATGACATCTGCCTGTTCGTTATATTCTTCGGCTGTGCAGGCTTTTACGGGAAGATAATGTTCGCCTTTTAAATCCGACTTCAGGTGAAGTCCTTTTTCGCGGATGGCTTCCAGGTGTTTGCCACGGGCAATGCACGTTACGTCCTTTCCTGCTAAAGCAAGAAAACCGGCGATGCTACCTCCCACGCCGCCGGTTCTATGATAAGAAATTTATTCATATTAATCGTTTGTTTTATACATTGAAGCGGAAGTGCATGATGTCGCCATCCTGTACCACATATTCCTTGCCTTCAATGCCCATCTTTCCGGCTTCCTTGACGGCCGCTTCCGAACCATATTGAATATAGTCTTCGTATTTGATGACTTCGGCACGGATAAAGCCTTTTTCAAAGTCGGTATGGATGACTCCGGCACATTGGGGAGCTTTCCAGCCTTTGCGGTAAGTCCATGCTTTTACTTCCATTTCTCCGGCTGTGATGAATGTTTCCAGATCCAACAGTTTGTAAGCTGCTTTAATCAAACGGTTGACACCCGATTCTTCCAAACCTGCTTCCTGAAGGAACATCTGACGGTCTTCGTATGTTTCCAGTTCTGCAATGTCGGCTTCTGTTTTGGCAGCTACCACTAGGATTTCCGCGTTCTCTTCTTTGACGGCCTCGCGCACCATTTCAACATATTTGTTACCGTTGACTGCGCTTGCTTCGTCCACATTGCACACATACATCACCGGCTTGGAAGTCAGCAGGAACAATTCTTTGGCAATTTTTTGTTCGTCTTTGCTTTCAAATTGTACGGTGCGGGCAGACTTGCCCTGCTCCAATGCTTCTTTGTATCTGACAAGCACTTCGTATGTTTGTTTAGCCGCCTTGTCACCTCCGGTCTGTGCCTGTTTCTGCACTTTTTGGATACGGCTTTCAATGGTTTCCAAATCTTTCAGCTGAAGTTCGGTATCGATGATTTCTTTATCGCGTACAGGGTCTACACTTCCGTCCACGTGAGTTACATTCTCATCGTCAAAGCAGCGGAGTACGTGTAAGATAGCGTCTGTCTCACGAATATTGGCTAAGAATTTGTTTCCTAATCCTTCGCCTTTGCTGGCGCCTTTCACCAGACCGGCAATATCCACAATTTCGACAGTGGTAGGAACGATGCGTCCCGGATGAACCAGCTCGGCAAGTTTGGTCAAACGTTCATCGGGAACAGTGATTACGCCGACATTTGGTTCGATTGTACAAAAAGGGAAGTTGGCTGCTTGAGCCTTTGCATTTGATAAGCAATTAAAAAGTGTCGACTTTCCTACGTTCGGAAGGCCGACAATGCCACATTGTAAAGCCATTATCTATCTGTTTTTTTGATTATTATCCATTAATTTGCCTGCAAAGATAACCATTCTTTTTTTATCGTGCTTCATATTAAAGATAGAATTGGCTTGGAGCTACGAAAAAAGGCAGTCATCGCGACTGCCTTTTTGTTTAAAATTTTATGAAAAGTGTTAGATTGTTAGTTAAATGAACATTTTATTTATCCATAGTTACGGTCATTTCAGGTACTAGTATATATTCTTTCTTCTTAGAATTCCATTTATAATATTCGGTAGTAATGCTCTTATTTCCGTGAATATAACGGATGCAGAGGTTATTTTCCCAACAGTTTTTGTTGCTGTTCCATTTTTGACTTTCATCTTCGGTACGTTGTTGGTTTGTATCGTACTTATAATTGTGCTTCATATAATTGGTCAGCATATTACCGTCCATCTTGAAAACAGTTTCCGAAATGATTACTCCGTTTACTTCTTCAGTGTTGTGAACCAGGTTGTCGCCCGGCTTTGCTGCGGAAATTGTAAGGCTGGCAATAAACAACATTACTACAGAGAGCATTCCTTTCAAAAAAATAATTTTCTTCATGATATCAGTATATTAGATTGTTACTTTCATATTGTTTTCAAAAGCGGTGCAAATGTACAAAAAGAAATTGAAATACCTAACAAATCTGCAATAAAAAGACGATATTTTTGCAATATGTCACTAAATAAACAAATATTAAGAATTAGGTACTTTCAATATGTAACAGAATGTATTTAAAGAGAGAGAAAGGAGTTTATGTATTTATCTTGAATAACAGAGGAATAGTGGGTGAATGGCGGTTGTTTATCTTTGGACTGGCAGACCGGAGATTCTTTAGGGAAAGAGGATAAATAGATTTTTGAGTATACAATCAGAATAGGCAGATAAAGAAAAGGAGACCAACTGCAGGTCTCCTTTAATATATTTATATATAGCGTGTTAATGATTATATGTTCTTTTTAATGTGCTTCCAACCAATTGTTTCCCCAGCCACAGTCTGCTTTTAGAGGCACTTGCATCAGATAGGCTTTTTCCATTTCTTCCATTACGATTTGCTGTACTTTTTCCTTCTCTTCGGGCACAACACTGAAGTTTAATTCATCGTGCACCTGAAGTATCATTTTAGAGCGTATACTTTCAGATTGAAAGCGTTGGAATATTTTAACCATGGCTACTTTGATAATGTCGGCTGCACTTCCCTGAATGGGAGCATTTATGGCATTCCGTTCAGCATATCCGCGTACTACGGCATTGCGTGAATTGATGTCCGGCAGGAAGCGTTTACGGCCGAAAATAGTTTCGATGTAACCGTTGGCACGTGCGCGTTCGATGCTCTTGTCCATATATTCCTTGATCTGCGGATAGGTATCGAAATAGCCGTCTATCAGTTCTTTGGCTTCCTGACGGGGGACATTCATGCGTTCTGCCAATCCGAATACCGATATGCCATAGATAATACCGAAGTTGGCGGTTTTGGCCTTGCTGCGTTGCTCGCGTGTCACATCCTCGATGGCTATTTTATATACTTTGGCGGCTGTAGCGGCATGGATGTCGTCTCCTTCGCGGAAAGCTTCTATCATGTTTTTTGTCACCGCTTAAGTGGGCCATGATGCGGAGCTCTATCTGAGAATAGTCGGCAGAGAAGAACTCGCATCCGTCTTCGGGATAAATGCCTTGCGGATTTCTTTGCCGTCTTCGTTGCGGATAGGGATGTTTTGCAGGTTCGGATTGCTCGAACTGAGGCGTCCTGTGGCGGTCACGGTCTGGTTGAAGGACGTGTGTATCTTGCCGTTGCGGATTAATAAGAAGGGGTAGGGCATCGATATAAGTTCCGAGTAGTTTCTTCAGCCCTCGATGTTCAAGAATCTTGTCCACTATTTCATGCTTTCCGCGCAAGCTTTCCAATACTTCTTCGCTGGTCACGTATTGGCCGGTCTTTGTCTTTTTGGCTTTTTCTACGATGCGTAGCTTGTCAAACAAGACTTCCCCCACTTGTTTGGGCGATGCAATGTTGAACTCTGTCCCTGCCAATTGATGTACTTCTTCTTCTATTTGATTCATGCGGGCTGTGAAATGTTCCGAGGTTTGTTTCAGTGCTTCCGTGTCTACACGCACGCCATTTCTTTCCATATAGACGAGGACGGGAACTAGGGGCATCTCTATGTCGTAAAGAGTTTTTTTCGGCTCCTTTGCTCTTTCAGTTCCTTTTTCCAGTGCATGCTTTAGCTTTAAGGTGACATCGGCATCCTCGCACGCGTACTTATATATAGCTTCGGGAGGGAGGTCGCGCATATTTTTCTGTCCTTTGCCTTTAGGTCCGATAAGTTCTTCTATATGAATCGTCTGGTAATGCAGGTAGATTTCAGCAAGGTAGTCCATGTTATGGCGCAGTTCGGGTTGCAGCACATAGTGTGCTACCATAGTGTCGAACAGTGGACCGCAAACCTCTACTCCGTAGTTGCCTAGCACCAGCATATCGTACTTGATATTTTGTCCCACTTTCAGTACTCCTGCTTTTTCAAATACCGGTCGGAACTCATTAACAATTTTTTGTGCTTCGTTTTGTTCGGCGGGAACGGGGACATAGAAAGCTTGGTTTTCGGTGTAGCTGAAACTCATTCCTACCAGTTTTGCGGTGATGGGATCGGTTCCTGTTGTTTCCGTGTCTAGACTGAAAGTTTCTTTTGTAAGTAACTTTTGTATTAATTCGGCTCTTTTTTCTTCTGTATCAATAAGTTGATAGTCGTATTTTGAATTTTCTAAACATGCGAGATTTGAATAATTTCCGTTTCCTGTATTCTCGTCTTCAAATTCTGCAAAGAGATTGCCTTGTGATGAAGCCTGTGAAGATGGTGAAGTGCTCGGTTGGTCAAATAGTGAAGGCTGGTCACCGAAAAGTGAGCCTTGTGCTTTGTCGTGTGACATTGAAGTCGCACCTGCCGAAGCCGTTTTCTTTTCACGATTAAAAACGCGGTCGATGAGCGTGCGGAATTCCATCTCTTCAAAAATCTTCCGAAGTTCCTCTTCGTCGGGTTCTTCGCGTTTCAGTTCATCCATGTTCAATGTAATGGGGACATCAATTTTAATAGTCGCCAAGAATTTGGAGAACTCAATCATTTTTCGATTAGTTTCCACTTTTGTTTTCAATGCCCCTTTCAACTCATCTGTGTGGGAGAGTAGGTTTTCGATGCTGCCATATTGGGCAATGAGCTTCTGTGCCGTTTTTTCGCCTACACCCGGACAACCGGGAATGTTGTCGGACGAGTCGCCCATCAGTCCCAACATATCAATGACCTGAGCAGGTGACTGAATGTCAAACTTTGCCTTTATCTGCTCGATACCCATCACCTCAAATTCCTTGTCACCATATTTGGGTCGGTACATAAATACATTGTCACTCACCAGTTGACCATAATCCTTGTCGGGAGTCATCATATAGGTAGTGATACCGCGCCGTCCGGCTTCGGTGGCAAGTGTACCGATTACATCATCGGCTTCATAGCCCGGCACTTCCAGAATGGGAATGCGGTAAGCGCGGATAATGTCTTTTTATGATAGGTACGGACAAACGGATTGCTTCGGGCGTTTCTTCGCGCTGAGCCTTGTATTGTTCGTATGCCTCGTGGCGGAAAGTAGGTCCGGCAGGGTCGAATGCCACACCAATGTGCGTTGGGGTTTCTTTCTTCAATACGTCTTCCAGTGTATTGACAAAGCCGAGTACGGCTGAAGTGTTGAAACCCTTGGAGTTAATGCGCGGGCTTTTGATGAAAGCGTAGTATGCGCGATATATTAATGCGTATGCATCCAGCAGAAAAAGTTTGTCCATTCTTAAAAATCTTTAGTTTTTTCATGGTAAAAGTACAAAAAAATACCGTATTCCGCGTTTTATTACTACTTTTGTGCTCAAATTAACCTGTATGGACAAGTTACAGCAAATCAGATTGCCTATTGTTAAGGAGTTTGAAGAGTTCAAATCCTTGTTTGACGCTTCGCTTCAAAGTTCCAATCCTTTACTTAGTGAGGTATTGACCTATATTAAGCAGAGGAATGGCAAGATGATGCGTCCTATTCTGACATTGCTGATGGCCAAATTATTCGGTGAAATCAATTATTCTGCACTTCATGCTGCTCTTTCATTGGAGTTGCTTCACACAGCAAGTCTGGTGCATGACGATGTGGTGGACGAAAGTGATAAACGCCGCGGACAGTCATCGGTAAATGCTATTTATAATAATAAGGTGTCTGTGTTGGTGGGAGACTATATGTTGGCTACCAGTCTGAAACATTCTGCCATGACAGGTTCTATCCGTATTGTCGATTTGGTGGCACGGCTTGGGCAGAATCTTGCCGAAGGTGAGATTATCCAATTGACTAATATCAATGCTTCTGAATTTTCTGAAGAAGTCTATTATGATGTGATTCGTAAGAAAACAGCCGCACTCTTTACAGCCAGTGCCGAAGCCGGGGCAGTAGCTGTCAACTCTTCCGATGAAATGGTGCAAAATGCGCGGTTATTCGGTGAGATGATTGGGATTGCTTTCCAGATTAAGGATGATATTTTCGATTATTACTCTTCCGGTGAGATAGGTAAGCCGACAGGCAATGATATGAGCGAAGGTAAGTTGACATTGCCGGCATTGCATGTGCTGAATACTTTGGGTGATGAGAAGATGTGCCAATTGGCGTTTCGCATTAAATCCTTGGATGCTACAGATGCAGAAATATCCCTCTTCATCGATTATGTGAAAAAAGAATGGCGGTATAGAGTATGCCAGACAGGTGATGGTGGATTATCGTAATAAAGCATTGGATTTGCTTCCTTCTACTGCTGATACAACCATTAAAGATGCTTTGACTGCTTATATTGATTACGTGATAGAACGTGAGAAATAACTTCCTGTTTATCCTTTTATTGGTATAAAAACAATTCCATCGTCGTGGAATTGCTTCTCACAGCGATGGAATCGGTTGTAATAGTTGTATGGTGTAGTGATTAGAAGAATTTAGTTTCCTGACCAACAATTTCGGAGAGGAGCAGATTAGCCAGACGGCTTGTTCCTAAGCGGAATAATTCATTGGTTAACCATTCTTCGCCCAATATTTCTTTTACGATAGTGTAGTAAACCAATGCGTCGTGCACGGTATTGATGCCTCCGGCAGGTTTAAAGCCGACTTTTCTGCCGGTAACCATATAGTATTCTTTGATGGCTTCACACATCACATAGGCAGCTTCGGGGGTCGCGGCAGGATTTTCTTTACCGGTAGAAGTTTTGATGAAGTCTGCGCCCGAATACATCGATAAAATAGATGCTTTCTTAATGTTGGAAGCATTTCCGAGTGCTCCTGTTTCCAGAATTACTTTCAAGTGCTTGTCTCCGCAGACTGCTTTTAATTCTTCGATTTCATCGCACATTCCTTCATAGTCACCGGTCAGGAACTTGCCGACCGAGATGACAATGTCTATTTCGTCTGCACCGCTATGAATAGCCATGGCAGTTTCTGCCACTTTCACTTCAATGAATGTTTGTGAAGAGGAATCCCCCCGATACACAGGCAATATTTACGTTATCGGCTTCCAGTGTGTCGTTTACTATCTCTGCCATATTGGGGTAAACACAAATGGCGGCTACATTGCTCAAATCGGGATATTTGTCAACGAAATCGTTTACCTTTTCGGTAAATTTCATTACGCTTTCTTCCGAGTCGGTACATTTTAATGTGGTGAGATCAATGCAGTGGAAGAGGAATTTCTTAACTTCCGGTTCAGTATTGTTTTCAGCCAAATGCTCTTCGATGAAATGGGTAACTTTTGCTTTTACATCTTCATCATTCAGATGGGTGTTGTATTTGGCAAGTGCTTCCATATACTTGTCGTGAGCATCCTCATGTTCGTGACCATGCTCGTGACTGTGGCTACAATCGTGGTTATGTTCCATAATTCTTTATAATTTGGGGTTGTTTTTATGTCTGTCTTTGTCTCGGTTTGTTTTCTTTTCAAGATTCCGATGAAAGGCTTCCGTCAGGTCTACACCTGTCTGGTTGGCGAGGCAGAGGAGTACCCAAAGCACATCGGCCATCTCGTCTGCAAGGTTGCATTTTTCGCCCTCCTTGAAGGATTGGTCACCATATTTACGTGCCATGATACGTGCCAGTTCACCCACTTCTTCAGTCAGTACGGCCATATTGGTCAGTTCGCTGAAGTAGCGCACGCCGTATGTTTTAATCCAGCGGTCAACTTCTTTCTGTGCTTCTTCCAGTGTCATATTATTCTTTGTTTTTTGAGTCCATACATATAGTAACAGGGCCGTTGTTCAGAAGTTCGACTTTCATGTCGGCTCCGAATTCTCCTGTACCCACTTCGCGTCCAAGAGCGATACTGAGTTCATTACAGAAGTATTCATATAAGGGAATAGCTGTTTCGGTCGTGCAGCACGGATGTAAGAGGGGCGATTGCCCTTCTTGTAGGAGGCGAATAATGTAAATTGACTAATAACCAATATATTACCTTCTGCTTCCAGAATGGACTTATTCATTACTCCATTTTCATCATCAAATACTCTCAAGCCGATTACCTTTTTACATAGCCAATCTGCATCTTCTTGATTATCAGTTTCTTCAATACCTACTAATATCATTAATCCTTTTTCTATGGCCGACTTGCAGACCCCGTCGATGGTGACGGATGCATGGCTTACTCGTTGTATAACTATTCTCATATTTTATTTTTTATCGTTTTTTGCAGATAGTATATATGCAAAGGTAGAAAAAATCCCTTCTATTCTGTAAGGCTTTCTTTGATATTTTTAGCGGCAGCTTCGCCCACTATGGCGGCTATTTCTTCCAGTGTTGCTTTTTTTATGCGTGCCACACTCTTAAACGTTTTCAGAAGGGCGGCTTTGCGCTTCTCGCCGATTCCCGGAATACTGTCCAGGGCAGAGGCTACCTGACTCTTGCTTCGTTTGTCGCGATGGAAAGTGATGGCAAATCGGTGCACTTCGTCTTGTATATTCTCTAGAAGATGAAATAACGGTGTGCTTTGTTTAATGCCGATGGTAAGCGGAGGAAATCCGTAAAGCAGTTCCGAAGTGCGGTGTCTGCGGTCTTTGGCAAGTCCGGCAATGGGAATACGCAGATGAAGTTCGTCCTCGATAACTTCACGAACGACCTCCATTTGTCCTTTTCCACCATCGGTGATGATGAGGTCGGGCAGGGGAGAACCTTCTTCGATAAGGCGTGTGTAGCGGCGTCGGACAATTTCCTTCATGGAGGCATAATCATCGGGTCCTTCTACGGTTTTAATATTAAATTTGCGATAGTCTTGTTTGCTGGGCTTACCCATTTTGAATACCACGCAGGCGGCTACGGCATTCGAGCCTTGGATGTTGGAATTATCAAAACATTCGATGTGGGCGGGCATTTTCTCCATGTGGAGCTGGTCTTGTATTTCTTTCAGGATGCGTACTTTCTTTTGCTCGGGATTCAGCTTGTCCGCTTGTTTCAGGCGGTCTACTTTATATTGTTTTACATTCATGACGGATAGATCGAGCAAGTGTTTCTTCTCACCTCTTTGGGGAATGGTGAAAGTTACATTGTTCATCTCCATATCCACCTCGAAAGGAACGATAATTTCGCGTGAAGTACTATTGTATCGTTCTCTCATTTCTACGATTCCCAGTTGCAAAAAGCTCTTCTTTGGTTTCGTTCAAACGCTTTTTTTTTATATTCGAATGTGAAGGCTTGGTTTATGCAGCCGTTGGTATTATGTGGAGGTAATTGATGTAAGCCGAGTTTTCATCCATTTCAATGGAAAATACATCGACATTATGAATAATGGAATTGACAACCTCGCTTTTGGAACGATAGGTTTCTATGAGGTCATACTTTTTCCTTTATCTTTTGCGCTTCCTCAAATTTCATTTCGGAAGCCAGGGCTTGCATCTCTTCCATGAGCAGGTCACTTACAATCTGTGTATCGCCTTTTAAAATCTCTTTGATTTCACGGATATCTTTCATATAGTCTTCGTGAGATTGGCGTCCTATGCACGGCCCTTTACAATTCTTTATATGATATTCCAGACAGACATCAAACTTCCCGGCATTGATGTTCTCCGGGGTAAGATTTAATTTGCAGGTACGGATAGGATAGAGCTTTTTAATCAAATCGAGTACGGCATACATCGATGGAACATGACTGTACGGGCCGTAATAGCCGGAGCCGTTACGTATAATTTTACGTGTCTTGAAGATGCGGGGAAAGTATTCGTTACTTACGCAGATAGAAGGGTAGGTTTTGTCATCCTTCAGCATAACGTTGTAACGCGGACGGTATTTCTTGATTAGGTTATTTTCAAGTAAGAGAGCATCCTCTTCCGTTTTTACTACGATATAACGGATGTCTGCAATCTTGCTGACCAATACTCGTGTCTTTCTATTGGGATGTTCTCTGTTGAAATAAGAAGAGACTCTGCGCTTTAAATTCTTGGCTTTTCCAACGTAGATAATTGTTCCCTCGGCGTTCAGATATTGATAAATGCCGGGGCTTTCGGGAAGGTTGAGAACAATTCCTCTCAGATATTCATTGGTGCTAATCTCTTCTTTTTTCTCCATATTGTTACAATGTTATTGTTTTGGGATAAAGACGGATTTCATACGTCTGCTCCAAAGGTTTATATACTATCTTTGGTTGTAGGGGTAATGTTTGGTTATTTGCAGATATTCGCGGATACATTATTCGGAATATGGGGTTGTGTCAAAACCTGGATAATACTGTCGTTTGGTTCGTAGGGGTGAGGTTCGCTCGCCCGAAAACAGTTTGCTTTGTGTCTTCGGGCAGGCAACCCCTGCCTCTACAGCTGACGATCGGATAGACCGGTTTGGTTTTGACACACCCCCAAAGGTACATTTTTCGACTGCAGGCGAAGTTTATAATTGCAGCAGTGTATCCACTGTGATATCGGCAGGAAATGCCTTTCTCCCGTTCAGCCCTTTTAATTCTATAATGAAATTGATATATGCTTTCTTGGCACCACATTTTTGTACCAAGCGGTGGGTGGCTGCCATTGTTCCGCCTGTAGCCAATAAATCGTCGTGCAGCAAAACAACATCCTCTTCACTGATGGCATCCTTGTGTATTTGGATGGTATCGGTGCCGTATTCTTTGGCGTATGTTTCCTCCAGAACTTCAGCAGGGAGCTTGCCGGGCTTGCGTGCCATTACAAAACCTGCACCTAAACGTGCTGCCAAAGCACCGCCCATGATGAATCCTCGTGATTCGATACCCACCACTTTGGTGATGCCTTTATCCTTGTACATCTCATATAATGTGTCCAACATTTCTTGCATGCACTCGGCACTCTTGAACAGTGTAGTGACATCATAGAATAAAATACCCGGGATAGGAAAATCAGGTATTTCTCTTAAATTAGCTAATAGCGTTTCTTTGCTCATAACCAGCGTTTTATTGTTTAATAATTAAATAACTTGTTTCACGTGAAACATTGCCTTTTTATCTTCCGAGAAGCACCAGCAGAACATTGATATCGCTGGGCGAAACTCCCGGGATGCGGCTGGCTTGCGCCAATGTTTCAGGGTCTATCTTTATTAATTTCTGACGGGCCTCGGTAGAAAGCGAGTTCAGCGAATTATAATCAAACTTGCCTTTTATGCGGATAGCTTCCAGGCGGTGAATCTTGTCGGCAATCATTCGCTCACGGTCGATATATCCCTGATACTTGATAAGAACTTCGGCTGCTTCGATTATCTCTTCTTTGCGGTCGGTTATATTATTCAGCATTTCTTTGAACGAGGGGATATGCTCGGCAATACTTTCTATTGTTATTTGCGGGCGGTTTATCAAGTCTATTAATTTGCATCCGTGAGTGAGGCGGGCGGTTCCCAAATGTTCCAAAGCGTCATTGATGAGTGCTGCTTTGATGGAGAACTTCCTGGTAAAATCAATGATGGAGTTTACCGCTTCGCGTTTACTGCACAGGTGTTCGTAGCGGTCTTGTTTGACAAGTCCCAGTTTATATGCCCGTTCGGTCAGACGCATATCGGCATCATCCTGGCGGAGCAGGATGCGATATTCGGCACGTGAGGTAAACATACGATAGGGTTCGTCGACACCTTTTGTCACGAGGTCGTCAATCAATACACCGATATAAGCTTCGTCTCGTGCCAAGGTGAATGGTTCTCCACCGTGGCAGTTGATGTGTGCATTGATGCCGGCAATGATACCTTGTCCTCCGGCTTCTTCGTAACCGGTCGTTCCGTTCACTTGTCCGGCAAAGAACAAGTTCTTGATTACTTTCGATTCCAACGTGTGTTGCAGTTGGGTAGGGTCGAAGTAATCATATTCGATGGCATAACCGGGGCGATAAACAACCAGGTCTTTGAAAGCCGGTACCTTCTTCAAGGCCGCAAGTTGGATATCCATTGGCAGAGAAGAAGAGAAGCCATTGAGGTAAAGTTCTTGCGTTGTCTCGCCTTCGGGTTCCAAGAAAAGCTGATGCTGTTCTTTATCCGGGAAGGTTACGATTTTTGTTTCTATACTGGGGCAATAGCGAGGCCCGATACTCTGAATTTGTCCGTTGAAAAGGGGAGAGTCGGGGAGTCCTTCACGCAAAATCTTGTGTACTTCTTCATTTGTAAAGCAAGTCCAGCATTGCAGTTGTTTCAGTTTGCGCGGTTCGCTCATGAAAGAGAAACGGTGAAAGTCATTTTCTCCGTCTTGTGTTTCCATCAGTTCATAGTGTACGCTGCGACCGTCAATACGAACAGGAGTACCGGTCTTCATTCGTCCTGCAATGATTCCGTGACGAGTGATAGACTCGGTCAAATGGTAAGAAGCAGGTTCGGCGATTCGTCCTCCCGCCAGCTTTTTGCGGCCGATATGCATCAGCCCGTTCAGGAAAGTTCCTGCGGTCAGCACGATACATTTTGCATGGAATGTAACTCCCCAGCAAGTGACCAGTCCGGTTACTTCACCATTTTCGACTATCAACTCCTCTACTGTATCTTGCCAGATATGCAGATTGGGTGTGTTCTCTAATATTTCACGCCATGCCCAGATAAATTTACCGCGGTCGCACTGCGCACGCGGACTCCACATGGCAGGTCCTTTTGAGCGGTTGAGCATGCGGAACTGGATAGCAGTGCGGTCGGTTACAATTCCCATGTATCCTCCCAGCGCATCTATCTCTCTTACGATTTGTCCTTTTGCGATGCCTCCCACAGCCGGGTTGCAACTCATTTTTGCCCAATCTTATTCATATCCATCGTGATAAGGCAAGTCTTTGAACCCAGATTCGCTGCGGCAGCGGCTGCTTCGCAACCGGCATGTCCGGCACCAATTACAATTACGTCGTACTTAAAATCCATTGATTTATTTCTTTTTACCGTGGCAAAATTACTAAAAAGTTGTCAGAAAGTAGGTTGAGGGATTGTTAGAAAATGATAGAGAGAGGAAAAAGGATGATAAAAAAGAGAATCGAGGGATTATTTTGTCAGGAATCGAGTGTTTTCTTATTGAAGTTCTCTGTTTGGAGCGATGTATTTCGGGGCACATTGTTTTCTTGGGGATTCGACATTTCATACTCACCGACCAAGGGAAGGATAAGCCGTTTTTTAGGGTCAGTCAAAGCCTTTTAAACGGAAGATTATTACAGTCCATTGCAGCAGACCGTACAGTCTGCTACGGTGGACTGTACGGTCTGCCGTAACAGACTATACAGTCCACTGTGGAAGTCTGTAGTAATCCGACTTACAGACAGGCATAACCGAAAGGATGGAAATGCATAGTCCGGCTAATGAAACGACTTAGGTGGTTCAAAACGTATGCAGAGTTTGAAAATCGGAGAAGACAGCATCCGGTGACAGGGAGTGCTTGATATATTAATGGAAGAAGCGGTTCAGATACTCAGCATTTCCAATGCCTTGTTTTCTGCTGCTTCCATTATTTCGCGTTCTCCGGGACCCTTGTCATTGATGCCACAGAGATGCAGGATACCATGTATAATGACGCGGTGAAGCTCCCGCTCATACGGTTGGTTGAATTGCTCTGCATTCGTGCGGACAGTATCCAGGCTGATGAATAAATCGCCCGAAAGACGGTTACCGGCACAATAGTCGAAAGTAATGATATCCGTATAATAATCATGTTGTAAATATTGGCGGTTTACTTCCAGAATCTTTTCATCCGAGCAGAAGATATAAGCTATTTCACCGACTCTTTTTCCATAGTCGGCAGCAACCTTTTTTATCCATTCTGTAGTTTCCCTTTTCTTGATGGCAGGCATTTCAATGCCTTCTGTCTGATAACTAATCATACTTTTCTCATTTTTAAAGACGGGCAAAGATAGATAAAGTATTCTGATAATCCTCTTTTATCCAAAGAAAAGGTAGCAAATAAAGATAGCCGCAATCACTCCTGCCAGGTCTGCCAACAGTCCGCAAGGCACCGCATGGCGGGTTTTTACGATACCTACACTGCCAAAGTAGACAGCGAGGATATAAAAGGTAGTATCAGTAGAGCCTTGAAAGATACACGCCAGACGCCCGACGAAGGAGTCCGGACCGTAAGTCGTCATGGCATCTACCATAAGTCCTCTGGCCCCGCTTCCGCTTAACGGTTTCATTAAGGCAGTAGGCAGTCCGCCCACAAAATCGCTGTTGATGCCGCATAGTTTGACTGCACCTTCGATGCCGTCAATCAGATAATCCATCGCACCGGAAGCACGGAAAACACCAATTGCAACCAAGATTGCAACCAGATAGGGGATGATGCGTACAGCGGTACTGAATCCTTCTTTTGCTCCTTCTACGAAAGCATCATATACGTTGATTTTCTTTTTCATTCCTGCTATGATGAAACCGATAATTATCAAGAATAAGAAGACGTTGGCAGTGGTGGTGGAATAAATATCAATCTGTGTTCGGGAAAGAGTATTGAAGAAATAGATGATACCTGCTACCAAAAGGCTTATTCCTCCCAGAAATAACAAGATAGTGCGGTTAAGCAAGTTTATTTTCTGGTAAATGCTGACAGTGATAATTCCGGCAAGCGTTGAGAAGAAAGTGGCAAGAAGAATGGGTACAAAAATATCAGTCGGTTGAGTTGCCCCCCAGTTGGGCACGATATACCATGATGCTGATCGGAATGAGTGTCAGCCCGGAGGTATTTAAGACCAGAAACATAATCATCGGATTAGTGGCTGTGTCTTTCTTTGGGTTTAGTTTCTGTAAGCCTTCCATCGCTTTCAAACCTAACGGTGTGGCAGCATTGTCCAATCCCAGCATATTTGCCGCCAGATTCATAAAAATGCTCCCGGTCACCGGATGCCCTTTGGGTATCTCCGGAAAAAGTTTGCAAAACAGAGGGCTCAACAATTTAGAGAACAAAGCAATGACTCCCCCTTTCTCGCCTATCTTCATAATTCCGAGCCAGAGTGAAAGCACGCCGGTCAATCCCAATGAAATCTCGAATGCAGTTTTGGAAGAACTGAAGGTTGAATTGATAATCTCGGGGAAGACCTGGGTATCTCCTAGAAAAACAAGTCTTACCAATGCAACTGCAAAGGCGATTAGGAAGAAGGCAATCCAAATATAATTGAGCACCATAACTGTTGAGTGTTTTTGTTTGCGAGCAAAAGTACAAATAAATCCTCTAATTCGGATAAGGATGCATGATGGAAATTTTTAAGCGATTCTCGTTGATTGGCGGGATGAACATTTGATAGAATTATCACTTGTTTCCGTCTTTTTTGATTGGATAACTCCATTTGAGTATGACTTAATGTGTGTTTTCCTTTTAGTTTTTATGGAAAAAAGGAAGAAAAGGAAATAGAAAAGAACTTTTTATTCTAGAAAGAAGACGCCCGGTTCGTCGTTTTTCGAGTTTCGGAGAATAACTCCTGCGGTTGTAGAGACGGTAAAATAGTGCTTTTTGCCATATACTCTTTATTGTTGGCATAGATAAAGAGCACACTGCCTCCCTTAATTGTATTAATGATCGGTTTGGTAAGTGCCTGCGGCAATGCCGGACATCCGAAACTTCTTCCTAATCTCCCGCCCCTGCATACGGAAGGATTGGCATAAGCAGCACCATGTACTACAATGGCACGCTCGCGTGCGCAGTCGTTAATTCCTTTTTCCAGTCCATCCAATAATAATGAATAACCGTTCTTTCCTCGGTAAGTGCTTCCGGTGAGATAGAAACCGAGTGAGCTCTTATATGAGCCGACCGCATTGGAGAAAGAAGTGGCATAGTTTTCCCCACTGTTTTTGCCGTGTGCGACTACCGATGAGTAAAGTAGCTTTCTTTCTTTCATATCGAAAACAAACAGACGTTTTTCGGTCGATGGTTTGGTGAAGTCGATAAGAGTTAATACGGGCTTCTTTTTCTGTTCTATTTTGTTGTAACCTTGCACAGCTTGTCGGAATGCCGGAAAGTTTACAATTCCTCCCAAATTCATTTCTTCAAATAAAACTTCGCCATCCGTTAGTTCGTTTTCAGGAATGACCATATCTGTCATCTCCTCGGAGACAGACGTCCGAGTAGATACGTTACTGAATGGGAAAAGAAATAGGAATAGAAATAAAAAAGCTTTGTACATAGGTGAAAACTAAATAATGGGTGCAAAGTTACGCACATTTCTATTCCAAAACAAATATAATTGTCTCATTAACAGGTGCCCAGTCAAAAATAAACTTGGCATGTGATGTTGCGTTGCGCACGCACATGTGCGAACGGGGTGTCGTTCCTAACGTATAGCTATATTCGATAATACCTTTTGCCGGTGCATTGGTGGGCACACCATGAATATAGCCACCATTGTTGAAGCGGTTGGCATAAGGAGCAAACCCTCCGGTTGCGGTGGAACCGTCTTTGAGGAAAATCATTTTTGGCTTCTTTTCTTGCAAGACAAACATACCCAATGGTGTGGGCTGTGCATGGGCGGCCGCCGTTGCCCTGTCGTTGCCGGATTCATGCTGCGTACCAACCATTCCCCCTCTTTCTTTCGTTCCAGAGTCGTGATATTCTGGTTATGGCGGTCTACAAAGATAGCTTTATCAAAAACGACAGTATCGGGAATGAGTTTCACATATTTGGTAGGTGCATACCATTCTCCTCCTATATATACAGGTGTGACTTTCGTAAACTTTCCTTTTGTACCCATATGGCGCGTCAGCAACCCATCCAGTCCATAACGTACCGGAGTGAGCGTATCATTGAGCTCATATAACGGTACTCCCTGATATCGTTCCACCCCTAAAGTATCAGCCACACGTTTATAAGCATCCCGCTTAAAATTCTTGACCAGCGGAGCTTCTCCATTCCGGTTCTTATAATTCTGAAGGATACACCATTGTGATGGTTTCTGCCGGATATTTTCCAACAAAGCTAACCTCTCTTTTATCTTTTCCCATTGAAAGCAGCGTGTTGTATCCTTATAAGGGTAGATATCTTTTAAAGTATGCTTGTCATAAAGCAGCTCTTTTTCTATTTTTATATCTTCGGCAGCCAGTTCTTTCACCATAATTTCGGCAGGAGTTTCGGCAATGGAATCCCGGGCTTCGAAGATGGCGGATTGTTGCGCGTCGTTTTCCGCTTTCGAGTTGCAGGAACAGAGTACGCAGAACCCTGTCAGCCAATATATGAATCCTATCCTTTTCATAACAGATATGGGGTTTGTAGAGTTCGTTTACAAATATAATTCTTTATAAGGAATAACCATGCGTTTTTGTTTAAATCTTGTATCTTTGTAGCATAACTTTGTCATTTATATCATGAAGAAATTACCTTTTCTTTGGGGAATTATTATCATATTACTGTCTGTTGCCGGATGTCGTCCGTCCAATCACCGTGCTTTACTGCAACGCGCCGATTCATTGATGACGGATTATCCTGATAGTGTCCTGTCTCTGCTTGCGCAACAGCAAGAACATTTGGCCGACTTCTCGGAAGAAGAACTGATGAGTTATGTATGGATAAAAGCGATGGTCCATAGCGCAAGAAATATATCGATGACAGAAGATTCTTTATTGCCTAAAGCGGTGGATTACTTCCGCAAACATGGCGACCGAGAGAAAGTGATGAAAGGTTATATCCTGAAGGCGAACTATCTGAAATGGATAGACCGGTTGGATGATGCCATTGCAGAGCTGGATAGCGGAGTGGCACAGGCAAAGCAAGCCAATGACTCTGTCAATGTCCGCGACCTGCTTTATTATAAGGCGAATATTGTTTACGAGCTTCGCAGAGATTACCGTGAGGTGGCCAGCCATGTGAAAGAGGCCTTGGCTTATTCCCCTGACACTACTTCCCCTGCTTTGGCAGGAATGTTCTATTTTCTCGCCATTAATCTTGGGCTGGTTGGCGATGACTCTTGCACTTATTATTATGAGAAGAGCATTGCGATGGCTGAAGCCAATAAAGATACAGCATATTTATGCCATTATATGCGGAACTATGCTTTAACCTGATGCGTTCCGAGAAGGTGGAGAAATCAAATGCACTAATCCGCCGTGTTTGGGAGTTGATGCCGGTATATCGTGAAAAGATGGCTGTCACCCATGCAATCCTGGTTGAGAACTTTCTTTATTTGCGGCAACTTGATTCGGCTGCATATTATCTGGATATGTGGCAAGCTGAAGCGAAAGCAGAGCAGCAGTCCGGTGTGAACATCAGTACACGCCTTTTGCTCTATGAATTACAGAATGTGGTGGACTACGCTATGGAAGGTAGTATCTCGACGATTAGAACCGGACGGTTTGGCGATTCCCTTATCTTGGCAGATTGGAACAAGCAGAGCACCATACAGCAACAGATGGATACAAAAATCAAGCTCGAACGTCAGAATTATACATTGATAATCGACCGTCAGCGTACACAACTGTTACTGGTCACTTTCTTATTTATCTTTGCGGTGGGTGGTTTGTGTGTTTTCTTTTATATTCGCAATCGACACCTGCGTTTGGCGGAAGCCGAAGACCGCATCGAAACACTTACCCGGCTATTGGAAGACGCGAATAAAGCGAGTGAGTCAGAGCATGACAGCGCCTTCTTTAAAAAGATACTGTTGAAGCAACTGGGTATTATCCGTTTGGTGGCGACTGCTCCCACTTCGCAGAATCAGGACTTGCTGCGCCGCATATCGGGGATTACCAACAAAGAAGTCCCTGTCGAGGCTCTTTTGGTGTGGGCCGATCTTTATCCGGTTATCGATACTATTTATAACGGATTTTATTCCCGGATGGAGACGCTTTACGGATACTTGCTTTCCGAGAAAGAAAAGCAGGTATGCTGTTTGTTGTGCGCCGACTTCTCGACAAAAGAAATCGGGGTGGTGACACAACAGAGCGTGGCTAGCGTGTATGTTCGCAAAACAGCAATCAGAAAGAAGTTGGGAATGGATGAGAAAGGAGATATTGTGGAATATATAAATAATACGCAGGCAACATAATACGGATTTAGTCTCCATTAAGATTCGCTTCGCCCTATTTAAGACTTTTATAAATCAAACTATTTGATAATCAGTGAAATAATACTCTCTGATTAAGACTTTTTATTTCCTGATTTAGTGTGTTTAAGCCCCTTCTTGCTGTTACCTTTGTGCTAAACAAAACGAATTACAGAATGAAAACTTTATTACGAAAAAGACTTGTTTCCCTATTTGTCCTTTTATGTTGTACATGGGGAACAATCACGGCACAAACTTATCGATTATCAGGATGTGTGAAAGATGAGACGGGAACTCCTGTCGAAGTGGCCAACGTCATATTGCTTCACTCCACTGACAGTATGTATCAGGATGGAATGATTACCGATACGAATGGTTGCTTCCAGTTGCAAGAACCCAAAGGGAACTATTTACTGCGTGTTACCCTGTTGGGCTATCAGGATTTGTCGTTGCCTCTTACCCTATCCAAAGATACTGATTTAGGCAGTTTGGTATTGAAAAAAACTCGTCCATAGCGATGAGTGAGGTGACTGTGACAGCCGCCAAGCCCGTTATCAGGCGTGAGATAGACCGTGTGGTCTTTGATGCGGGAAACTCTATTGCCAGCGTAGGCGGTAATGCATTGGATCTCCTTCACGATGTACCCGGCTTGCGCGTGTCTCAAAGCGGAGTCGACATCATAGGAAAAGGAGGAATCAAGATTTATATCAACGACCGTGAGACCAAACTCTCCGGTGAGGAACTCATTAATTTTCTTCGCTCCTACAGTGCTTCTCAAATTAGCAAGGTAGAAGTGATTACCACTCCTCCTGCCCGCTATGATGCCGAAGGCAATGCCGGTATCCTTAACATCCGCCTCAAGGAACGTGTCAAAGACCATATCGGAGGCAACGCTTTCGGCTCTTATCTGTATGGTGAGAAATATAACTATGGGTATGGCGGCCTGAGCCTACAGTTCAATCGTCAACGCGTAACCGCTTACCTGAACGGTAGCGGAGCTTACGGTAAAACCGGCTATGTGGAGCGTAACGGGCGTTTCTATACCGACCAGACATGGCGCAGCCGTTCCGAAAGCGATTATTCTCTTTCTTCCTTTTATGTAGACGGAGGGATAGATATCGATATGGGCAGACAATGGAATATAGGTACCCAACTTACCTATATCAACAGTGCTCCCAATAATGTAACGGACAACCGTACCGAAGTGCACGACATTCAGGAACTTCGTACCGATTCATTCATGCTCGGCCGTGATGATAAGGACTATTCACAGAATCGTGTGAATGTAAACTTCCATGTCGATAAGTCATGGGGAGATAAAGGACACAAGATGATATGGGATGTCGATTATCTGAAAGACAAGTCCAATACATTCTTCGATTTTGATTCTGAAAGCCACCTGCCGACAGGAGAAATAATCCCCGGCTCGGAGTTTAATTATGATAAGAATCAGCGCCGTACGGTAGATGTAATCTCTTCTGCACTCGATTTCATCCTTCCCGGTGACAGTTACAGCTTTACGACAGGTGCGAAAGCATCTTTTACCGACACGCGTAACCGTCTGAACTATGACAACTCCAATGTGTCTTTTCACTCAAAATGACTTTTTCCGGTATAAAGAACAAATCTATGCCCTTTATGCCGACTATAGCCATAACTTTGGCTCCCATTTCTCAATGAAAGCCGGTCTACGTCTGGAGCACACCCGGACAACAGGCATTTCCGAGTCCCAGCAGACAACGGACAAGCATGACTATACCCGCTTGTTCCCTACTTTCTATCTGATGTATAAGCCGAATGAAGATAATGTGTTGAATATGAAATATATCCAGCCGCATTTCGCGTCCGGCACAGAATATGGTGAATCCTTTCCTTACTTACGAAAACAAATATAGCGAGCATCGTGGAAAGGAAGACCTGAAACCCAGTTATCGTTATAATGCAGAGCTCTCTTATACCCTGAAGAATAACTTGAATTTCTCTATATTCTATTCGTATGCCACTGATGTATTCTCGCAGCGGCTGATGCTGAATGAGGAAACGCATGTCCTTTCCTCATTGTGGGACAACTATATGAAAAACCGTTCTTTCGGTATTACCAACTCTTATACGTTCCATTTGGGGTGGTTGCAGACGTTTGCCCAGCACACGTTAAAGTATAACAGGACCACTTCCAGCGCGCCCGAAACCCATCCTAAAAATTCCGGTTGGGATTATAACATCAATATCCGTAACACATTCTATCTGAATACAGCCAAAACGTTGGTTGCCAGTCTTTCCGGTTACTATTCCGGACCGAGTCATGACCAGGTGAGTCATCGGGAAGGTTCCTATGGAGCCAGTGGAGGTATCCGTTATAGTATGTTGGGCAACAAACTGAATCTGAGCCTGAATGTAAGTGATTTTTTGGTGAAGAATATGCAGGGGACCAGCTACTCCAACGGACTCTATGCGAAGTTCAACAATACCTTTACCTATACGAGCTTCCGTATCGGGGTAAGCTATAACTTCGGTGCCGATATCAAGCGTAAAAAACATAATTTGAGTAACACGGATATTCAAAACCGCCTGTAGTCGGGGGCGGATTTTTTCCCCTTGTATGCCTTTGTTTTTGTCACAAAGGTGGAGAACAACTTTTCTTTTTTTCTATGGCAGGTCAGTTTGCCAATCATGCTGTAAATAAGAACGGTTAAGTGGAAATGAGATTTATTTCCCTTAACCGTTCTTCCGATGAAATGGGGGAATTTTTAGGCAGGTCGAAGAAATATAATTCTAGAAAATGAGATTCTTTTTTTTAGCGGGATTGATACAGATATGCATGTTCGGCAAGTATGGCAGAATATCCTATTTTATAAAATACCTTATGTCCTCATCGTTTTATCTTCCTAATTGCAAAGGAATAAAAAAACAGACAACTTATCTTTGTCGGATGCTGTTAAGTCAAAAAAATAATTTAAAGATTAGATTACGATGATTACAATTAACCTAAAGAACAGGTGTTCAAGTAAAAAGTCTCTGGCACTCTTTATGCAAACGAACATTACTCATTTGAAAGAGTTGGAACAAACTCGCACAGGTGAAACCTATGCGACTGCGTTTAATAGTTTTATGAGATTTACGAATGGCGAGGATGTGTCGCTAAGTGAAATGGACTCAGACATGATGGTGGCTTATGAAACCTATTTAAAGGTGAATGGGGTGAGTATGAATACTATTTCTTTCTATATGCGCATACTTCGGGCTGTATACAACCGTGCCGTGGAGCAAGGAATTACTTTGCAACGCTATCCTTTTAAGCACGTCTATACAGGAGTGTGTAAAACTATCAAGCGCGCTCTTCCCCTCAGTGTGATAAAGCAGATAAGATTGTTGGAATTGCCTCCAAATTCTACCTTGGATTATGTGCGTGATATGTTTTTGTTTAGTTTCTATACCCGCGGAATGTCTTTTGTAGATATGGCCTATTTGCATAAAGAAGATTTGTCGGAGGGTATTTTATCGTATAAAAGGAAGAAAACGGGGCAGTTACTCCATATCAGGTGGGAGAGATGCATGGAAAATATTGTGAAGAAATATTCTTGGAATCACACTGTTTATCTGCTCCCCATTCTTAAGGACAACGGTGTGGATGAAAGAAGGCAGTATAAAAATGCCATCACTCTCATGAATCGCAGGTTGAAGGATATAGGCAGGATGGTGGGACTAACCCATCCGTTGACAATGCACTGCGCGCGCCATTCATGGGCCAGTGTGGCAAAACATAAACGTATTCCTTTGTCTGTCATCAGCGAAAGCATGGGACATGATTCCGAAGGAACGACCATGATTTATTTGTCATCGTTGGATACGGCTGTAATCGATGAAGCCAACAAGCAAGTATTGAAAGAACTTTTCTAAAAAAGTTTGTATCTTAAAAGGATACCGTATTAGGTACAAAAAACTTCAAATCCGTCAGCTGATACGGAAATCCTTTGCCGAGCGGGTATGGCTGACAGGTTTGAGGGAAACATACGGATATTTTGCAGGTTATTCAACTCACAGAAAATGTTTATCTGGCAGAACTTGCCGATACTTGTCAGGAAAGAAAGCCGCGGCATCGTTGGTATCTCATATGAATCACCCCTTAGTGTCAACCTCTAATCAATGCCTTTGATGTAATTCAATATGTGCTGTATGAAATCAAGTACTTTGAATGGATGTTGAGAAGCTGCTGTTTCGGATGTTAATGCTATGTAATCAATTCCTTCTAAACACGAATTAGTAATATCAATAATTTCTGCACGAAGAGGTATTTTGGCTCCATTTTTTTAAAGAGTCCAAAGTTCCTGTTCCAATAGATATTTTGCAACCTGCTTTTTGTGCTTTCTGTATGATTTCTTTTTGTATGATTCCTATTTTTTTTCAATACCCAATGAGAGCCCCAGATCTCCACGTCCAACAAATATTGTGTCCGACTGTGCTAATATACTTTCAATATTAGATACTGCCGTGCCGGTTTCTATTTTGGGAATGACAGAAGCCGCGTGAGGAAAGACCTTCTTAGCCCAAACAAGATTGTCTCCGCTTTCAATAAAAGATAAAATAAGACTGATTGGGAAACGATGCAGGACTGAGTTTACTTCTGCGATTTCTTTTTCATCAATAAGAAATTTAAAAAACTCTTTTCCTTTGATGCCGATTGCAACATGATTGCCAAGTCTGCCACCGGAAAGGGAGAGCGTAATGTTACTGTATTCTGATGAACCCCTTCGACTACAGCTTCAATTTCGCCATCACCAAAATATACAATATCATTTAAATTAACTTCTTCAAAAAAACGCTTATGCGGTAATATGGCATTTACTCCATCTTTTGCTTGGTCTGAAATTGAAAATAGGGAACCATTGTCCAACTCCATACCATTTGTCTCAGTTAAATGAAGCCGTGGCTTTGTATTTCCTATGTCAAGTAGAATTTGAGATAGTGGATAATTTAGCCTGCTCAATTCTTCAAGCACTTCATAAATCCATGTATACGGACATCGTCCGGTATTCATTCTTATACCTGCAATATTATATTCCAATAATTTTTTGAGACCTTCTTTTGAAAAGCCCCGTTTATCGATGGTTACCCATAATTGTGGTGTTTTCATAAGCCTAATTCTTTTTTAATTATACTCAGACGGTCATTGACACTGTTGTTAACCACTTCGAAGTTTCTTATCAAATCCGGGCTATCCGGTGATGGAATTTCAATAACCCTATATCTGTGACGTTTGTATAATGCGACAATTTTCTTGTCTTGTTCAATCCTTTCATCGTCAGTAAAAACCCTTGTTTTACTATCACCTTCCAATGGTTTAATTTCGATACCTAAAATAGGATGAACAATAAAAAAATAGGATCATCGTATCTATTTTCATTTATAAATGAAAAGTACTTCTCAGGCAACATCTCTTTGCAGTTATTTCTCTCAGCCATTATTTCCAAATAGAAAATTCCTCTGTCATAGAAAGTGATTAAATCAGGTTTGGCAGCTTCATAATATTTTATGGCACGGTCTGTTGCACATTCAAAAAACAACTTCCAGTCATCAGGTGGTTGGATGCTTTTGTTTGCGCTTTTTTCTTCTCATATCTTCTATAGAAGCATTTATTAAATTTCCAAACACAGTGTACCCTGATTTATTTATGCCTTTAAATTCTCTATTATATATATATCTTTGTGATGTTCCACTAAGCAGAGTGGTTTTACCTCCTCCCGGCGAACCATCCAAAACAATGCGTTTGGGTTTTCCCCATCCTCGTGTATTTCCCCAAATCTGAGCTTTTTCCCATAATTGTTCAAATTCGCTATAAAAGATGTTTTGCCATTCGCTGTGTTCTTTAACCATTAATAGCGGCCTTTTTTCAGGTTCATAATTTGTCAAAAAATAGGGTCTGACATTTATTATCTTTTTGCCATCCTTCTTTTTAAAATATTCAATGCCGAAAGGAGGGAAATTATTCAGAACACGGATTTCCACTCTGTTTCTGCCTTTATCATATTCTTTGATTTCTTGAAGCCACTGATATGACACCGGCACATTTTTTCCTATCAACTATAGGTCTTAACTGTCCATAATCGATAGCCGGTGAGTGTTGATTCACAATAAGAAATTTGCACACACAGCCATTGTCTATCGCATGACATACGGCAGACTTATGAGAGCCTAAAAAAAGTTAACCCCTGTTCTTGCCATAAAAAAGAACTCTTCGGCATTCTTCAAATTGTCTGATATATCAGCTTCTAAGGGACGTTTCTTTTGCGAAAAAAAGATAATAGGATTATCTTCTAAGATATTCACTTTATTTGTAGCATCAGCGAAGCCATTAGATTGAGGAGACGGTTTGCTTTCAGTGAAAAAAAAAATCGGCCAGTTTAAATATATTTCCTTTTGCAATAATTGAGGCGCACTCTTTTTTTGATGCTATTTTCTTCCAAAAGTTCTCACGTAATTTGGATTTATCGGCAACTCTATCAATCAAGTTGAATAAATCATCTAAAGCGCACGACTTGTGATTGGTTAAATCGACAAAGTCTTGCAAATCCTGTATGTCTTTGTGTGTTTCTCTATTAACAAAAAGATATTAATTTGGTAAACGCTAATGCACCTGCCGATGGTATATAAATCTTTTTATACTTTACTCTTTTGTTTTCAAATGCTATGGAGTATTCTTTTACTAATAAATCCCAATCGATATCTGCATATGGTTCTCTTTCTTTTATTTTGGGACCAAAAGAAATGATTAAGCCATTTTTCTTGTTCTTTATATGGTAATCAGGACGATATTCATCCATATTCTCATCAAAAAATATCCCATTCGTTTGTAGGATATAATTCACGAATAATCGTGTTTCTGACTGCATCAGAGCAAACAAGATCTATGTCTTTAGACTCTCTGGCCGGATAGAAGTATTTTACAGCCAAACCTCCGATTAGAAGGTGTTTTTCATTTAAAATATCATCAATTCTACCCAATTCTTTTTTAGCTTCCGCACTTTCAATATAAACCATATCTTCAAGATTATATATTATTCTTTTTTCAATGGCAGCTTATGAATATTCAATTTGTGTCCATATAAATAACAAACTGCCAGCTATTTATCATTTGATATAAAAAAGCGGGGGAAAAGAACCATTCCGTTGATAGGAAGTGTTTTCTTTCCCCGCTTGAAAGAGTCTATAATTTCTACTTTGGGTAGAAGCCGCTTCTCACGAAGGAGAAGCGGACTTTTACTTTATAGTATGATTATTTTTTAATAGTAACAGTATAAGTCTTGGTCATTACCATGCCCCACTTATCTGTAACCTTCATGTTCACTTTCAGCTCAGCCTTACCATTAACCAAATCAGATGCTTTAATGTCAGCTTCTGCTTTAGCTGTAAATTTACCGTCAGTACCGATTGTGGTTGATGTCACAAATTTCTCAGCCAATTTTGTATCGTCCCATGCAAATGTTACAGACTTGATTTCATCAGAAGCCGGTTTAGCTTGAGTTGTTACAGTTTCTTTCTTGGTATCGTATGCCAACTTATCTTTGTAAGCTTTGAACAAAGCAACTTCAGCACTGGCGTCTCTTGCAGCTTTTTCGTCTGCTGACAAACCAGCCTTGTCACCCCATGTTCCGTTGTTATAAGTATAATACTTGTTAACCTCAGTCATGATAGTTTCCCAGCCTTTCAAAGTACTATTCTCACTTCCTACTGTTACATCATTGTTTTCAACAGTCAAGAAGAACTTATCATCTGCTCCCAATGCAGTATAAGCATCAACAGTCATACCGAATTTAATCAGGTCAGCCTTCGCAATTTCGATAGGAGTAGCATCAGTATTCACTACATACTTACCGGCAGCATCTTTCTTAGGAGCGTCATAGTCAGTAACATCTTTTTGAGTAGAACCGCCTGCGTTTCCGAATAATGTCAGAGCCTTGCCCTTGTTGATACCCAAAGCATAAACAGCAGAGATATTAGAAGTCATATTAACTTCTTTACCAAAGGCGCCAGTAATAGCTTTTACTGTTACGTTAGAACCATCAGCAGTATAAACCGAGCTCTTAACAATAACCTTGAAGTCATAGTCAATAGTGTTTTTAGCATTGCCATACAAGGTATAAGTAGCACGGATATTACGTTCCTTGTTCAACATATATTCGTTAGCTTTAGTATCATCACCATTCCAAGCATTTTGGTATACGCTTAAACGACCTTGATCATCAATCCAGTCTATTGCGCCCATTTCTGTATCAGCACCCATCGCTTCTTCCCAAGCTTTGTGATCCAAGTCGATATAAGTTACATCACTACCGGCGAAATCAGGAGCCAAGATACCGTCTTCCAAATCGTAAACCACCTTATTATTTACGATTGTATAGTCACCGATAACTTGCAATACATTGGCTGTAGTAAAGTCAGGTACCAACTTGAAGATATCTTCTGCCTTCGGATTAGAAACAATCATAGTAGCTTCAGATTTCACAATTGTTGCAGCACCGTCTGTTGCTTCAAATACAATTGCATAAGTTCGGGTACATAGTTTGCAGCATTCAAGCTAAAGCCGAACTTAGCGAAGTCACTGTATGATGTAGCTGTTGCTTTGCCGTCACTCTTATACTGAGCAAGATTGTTATCATCTGTTGTATAAGTATATGTTGCTGTTTCAGGCTTGTCACCATTTTCGTCCAACAGATAAACACTCATTGTCTTACCAGCTTTGAAGAATGCATCCTTCTGAGTTGCAGTAGTAAACTGGAAGTCAGCAACATCCCAAAGAACATTCTGTGTATAAGCACCGCTAACTTTCTCAGTAGATAATGTTACATTCTTGTCTTCCAAACCACCGGCTACTTGAATATCCTGATTAACTGTTACATCAATATCCTCATCAACAGCAGAACCATTCAAACCAAGTGCTATAACGTTCAATTTAACAGTAATGCCAGATACATTGGCAGGCATATTGGCAATAGTCAATACATTTCCGTCCAAAGACAAACCATATTGTTCAATATTCAATTGGTCGCGGAGTTTTACAATAGCTTTACCTTTGTATTCATTTGCATAGATGATACCGGCTTTTTCAGTCTTAGCATCAACAGCTGTCAAATCAATAGTAGGAGCATAAGTTACAGTACCAGCGTTTACATCAACGTTTTCATTCACATCGTCTGCAGAAACTTGATATGCAAAAGCAGTCTTGACAACTGTACCCTTTTCGTTTTCTACAACCAAAGATGCTTCTTCATTCTCAGTAGTTGCATATTTTTTATCTTTTTCATTGTATGCAGGTTCTACGTCCAATGTCCACAAGCAATCTTCTGTTTTAGCGGCTCTAGACATACTACCATTGTTTACTTTCCAGTCGTCTGCAATACCTTTAACAGGGTTAGACAATGCAATATCAAGAACTTTTCCTTTAGCCAGTTGCAAAGAGAAATCAAACTTATCAGTCAATTCCACATTTGCGGGATTTACCAATATCGGCAATTCGCCACCTTGTTTTACTATAGCATTTGCAGCAATACCGGCAAGGTCAGTGAATTTCTCAGTCAATGTCTTATATGCCTTCTTTGCTTTTTCTGTAGTATTCTTTACAGCAGGTTGCCACTTTGCAGTTTGGAATTTAACCTTAACTACAGCAGCAGGAGCTTCCACTACAAATGCATCAGAAGTAGCAGGCAAAGTCACCTCTTGGAACTTGCCGGTTTCGTCAGCGATATGCAATACATAAACGCCATCCTTCTTTACAACATAGGCACTAGTACCTTGTGCAGAGATTTCAGTAGTCTTTTCTACGAATTCACCTTTAACGGCATCCCATTCGTAAACTACCCACATTCCATTGGCGTCGATTTTGGGAGAAGGAGCAGTAGCTCCCGGCTTACCATCTTCTCCATCTTTTGCTATAGCTTGAGAAGTGGTCTTTTCACCGTCCTTGTACCAGAAACCGTCTTCACCGATAGTCCATTCAGTACCGTCTTTTCCATCTGCCCCCTTGATACCTGTAATGGAGGTAGTAGTACCGTCGCTCATGGTTACAGCGAAACCGTTTTCAACAGGAGAGATGTTGGTTACCCATTTTCCTTCTCCTACCAGTTTCTGCAAAGCTGCAATAGCATCCTTGTTAGAGTTGATTTGGCCTTGCAAATTCTCGATGTCATCATCATAGTCTTTACAAGACACAAATGTTCCTGTTGACGAAACCATTAAGGCTCCGAACAGGATTGCACTTAAAAACTTTTTGTTCATAATAGAAAAACTTTAAATTTATAAATTTAAAAAACTAAAATTGGTTATACATAATTTATTGATTCTGAGTGCTGTGCTCTCATTTCATATTTCATATATCTTTTTGGAGATAAGCCCGTCATTTTCTTGAAGGCGGCGTAGAACGTGCTTCGCGACAGGAATCCGCAATATTGGGGTATCTCCTCGGGTGAATATTTGTCCGAACGGAGCAGTTCCTTGGCATATTCCACCCGATATTTGTTCAGTAAATCTTTCAGGTGACAGCCGAAGTAGCGGTTTATCACATTGGATAAATAAGTCTGGTTCGTTTCAATCATTCCACTTAGTTTCTTCAGCGAGATTTCCGGGTCAAGAAACACTTGGCGCACTTCCAAGTAATACAATACATATTTATATATTTCACAATCGACTTTTCTTGCTTTCTCCGGCTCACGACCTGCAAACTTCTGCTCCCAATAAATATGAGCAGCTCTGAAAAGCAGATTCTTCTGCCTTTCGGAAGTAAAAGTGCGCTTGTCGCGGTGTAGAAACAGGTAGTCCATTGTACTTTCTTTTTATCGTCTCTATTTCAGATAATTACTCACTTTTCAAACCCTTAAAAAAGGGTTGCGTTCGGTGCATCTCTTAGTAAGAGATACACCGAACGCACATAATCGCTTTATTATTAATAGTTTAAGCCGATAAAAAAGTGTCCTATAACTTAAGACTAAAGATATTTTTGCATTTGTCTTGTGATTTTTCTTCTCAAAAAGTTTTAATTATCAAAACTTTGTGTAAATTTGCAGCGAAAAGTGTATCTCTTACTAAGAGATGCACTTTTTTTCTTCTATCTCCTAAAACTTTATTCATCACATTTCCAGATGATTGAATCTCGCTAATCATCTGTTTCGCTTCTGACTTGAGAATCTTAACGGATGTCAACATATTATAAAGGGCTAAGTCCGGATATTCTTGAAAAGGGGGAATTGTTTCCAAAGCCGGCTTAAGGGTTTTTCAACGGGCTTTTCGGGAGGTAGTGGAATTGTTGAAGGCAAGTTTGAAGGGATTTGGGAAGTGCGGCTGAAACGAGAATGAGGAGGTGGTGTAATCAGTGTGGATTACAAAACATGCCGAGATTATTAGAAAGATAAAGTTTTTTTGAAAGCGCAATGGCTTATCCGACAACAAGCGGAAGTGACGTGTGAACCTGAACGTACGCAGGCATAAGTTTATGCATTCGTATGTACTGTATCAGGTTCCACTGTGTTTTACATCGGGCAGTCCCAGTCCGGTGCATCTGTTTTATCGGGAGGACAATTTATACCTCTTCCAGCCTTGCCAGCTCCCATCCGCAGAACTGCATCACATTGTTCCGCCGACTGTGCCTCGAACTTGTCTTTCGGGAGATATTTTAGTTCCAGAATGTAGCTGTGCTCCACCTAAGGATATCGCTGCAGGTCCGGCATGAGGAACATGTCGCAGAAACCGTGGTTCAGCTCCACTTCGGGCATGGTCAGGTAATAGGCATTGATACTCAGGTAGGCGGTGAAGAAACCTTGAATGTTCCTTTCGCCCTCTATGCTGCTGCGTACCGATGAGCTGTCCTTATAAGCGCGGGCTATAAAATCAAGGGCGGACGCCAATCCCCGTCGAAAGTCATTCTTTCGGGAAAGGTCATAATAACTGCGGAGCATATCCAGAAAAAGGCTCTTTCTGAAACGTCGGGGACGAGTAAAAATGAGGTAGTGCGCCTGATCTTCCAATAAGGGCAGATACATTGTCTTGTCCACATAATAGCAGTTCTGTTCCATCACATCCGTGAAGTTTGACATTCCGTAAGGTATACCTTTTATCGCTTCCATAATCTATTCTCTTTTTGAGTTTAGTATGAAGGGCAAAGTGATGATGCCTTTCACGCTAATTTCTCATAAACAGGCGGTTTCAGCAGTTGTTATGTGTGAAAGGAGGTATGCAATAAACTTTCTACCGGGTTAATTTTTGCCTTTTTCTTCTTTTTATCAATCGATAAAAGTGTTTTAGAAAAAGACTTTGTTCTTTTTGAAAAACACTTAAGTCTTTCTCAGAAACTCCTTGGTCTTTTTTGAAAACTTCAAGGTCTTTTCATTATGATACGTTGACATCCGTTAAGATTTACGGAACAGAAGTAAAACAAACACTTAATGATGCTTAACCTGTTGGGGATGTGATGAATAAGATTTCAGGAGAGAGAAGAAAAAAAGTGCATCTCTTAGTAAGAGATACACTTTTCGCTGCAAATTTACACAAAGTTTTGATAATTAAAACTTTTTGAGAAGAAAAATCACAAGGCAAGTGCAAAAATATCTTTAGTCTTAAGTTTCAGGACGCTTTTTTATGGGCTTAAACAACTAATAATAAAGTGCTTATGTGCGTTCGGTGTATCTCTTACTAAGAGATGCACCGAACGTAACCCTTTTTTAAGGGTTTGAAAGATGTGTATTTATTTGAAATAGAGACGATAAAAAGAGAGTACAATGGACTACCTGTTTCTACACCGCGACAAGCGCACTTTTACTTCCGAAAGGCAGAGGAATCTGCTCTTCCGGGCTGCCCGGCTTTATTGGGAGCAGAAGTATGCGGACAGCGAAGTGGTTCCGAAAAGGAAAGTCGATTGTGAGCTATATAAATATGTATTGTATTATTTGGAAGTGCGCCAAGTGTTTCTTGACCCGAAGCTTTCACTGAAAAAGCTGAGCGATATGATTGAAACGAACCAGACTTATCTGTCGAACGTGGTCAACCGCTACTTCGGTTGCCATCTGAAAGAGTTGGTGAACACGTATCGGGTGGAATATGCCAAGGAACTGCTCCGTTCGGGCAAGTGTCCACCGGAGGAACTGCCTCAACGCTGCGGGTTTCTGTCGCGAAGTACGTTTTATGCTGCTTTTAAAAAGGTGACGGGTGTTTCTCCCAAACGTTATATGAAATATGAAATGAGAGCACAGCACTCAGAATCAATAAATTATGTATAACCAATTTTAGTTTTTTAAATTTATAAATTTAAAGTTTTTCTATTATGAACAAAAAGTTTTTAAGTGCAATCCTGTTCGGAGCCTTGATGGTTACCTCGACAGGAACATTTGTGTCTTGTAAAGACTACGATGATGACATTGACGAAATCAATAAAGAGTTGACGGAAATCAAGTCTCAGATCGCAGCTTTGGAAAGCGCTGTAAACAACGGTGACTATGTGACCGGTGTTACTCCTACCGCTGACGGTAAGGGTATGATTTTTACTTTCTCCAAGGGTAGCCCTGTAACGGTTACTTTGAATGTAAAAGATGGTGAATCAGGTGAAAATGCTCAAAAAATTACTTTTGACGAAAAAACAGGCGAAATGTTGGTTGACAATAAGCCTACTGGTATTTTCCCTGCAAAAGATGCAGAAAAAGCTCCCGTTAAGATTGAAGGGGGATATTGGGCCGTATTGAATGACAAAGGTGAATATGACGTAACTGAAATTCCTGTTTCGGGTGTTACTGCAGTAGTTACTGATGGTATTTGTACATTGACTGTATTCAATGCAGATGGCACTACTACTGTAGTTGAGTTGCCTACTACTTCTTCTACTATCACAGAACTTGAAGTAGTTGGTTATTTGGACGCTAAGGGTGATTTTACTGCATTCTCTGATGCTGCTTCTCACGATAACAAATATGAGATGGGTTACTCTGCTTTCTATACAGCTGCTAAGGCGCCTTGGGAATGGGTGGATGCCGACGAATCTCAAAAAGTAAAAGGTGAAATTGCTGCCAAAACAGGTGTGGTTTTCTCTTGCTGGTCAGTCTTTGGTGATTCGTGTAGCTCCCGCTTCTGCTGATTTATCAACAGTGGCTATGTCTTTGGTTAATTCTAAGATGGACGAAGCTCCTATAACTTTAGGTACTCCCGAAGCATTCAAAGGCTTGGTGACTCGTGCTGCTTCTGCTAATGGCTTGTGGGCTATTCCTTTGTCGAGCAAGGAATTGACAGGTTTGAATGCTTTGACTGATTTGACTGGAAAATTTGGTGGTGAAATAGAGGATGATGAGTTTAATATTGCATTTGCTGTAAAGACTCCAAACTTCTTGTCAAACTTCAACTTGGCATTCAATAAGGTTGAATTGGATGCGGTGAGTGCTTCTCTGAATAAGAAAAAGTTGGTTGAGGCTACACGGAAAGGAAGCACTAATATTTATGAATCTACTTCTGGTACAGAAGACAATGCTTATGTGATTGTTAAACAAGGTACACCAAATACCTTTACTTTTGATGTTCCGACTTCTGTTTACAAGAGCCAAATTATTGTAGATGAATATATAGCTCAGAACTGGGGTGTTGTGATTGATGGTAATTCATTTACAGTAAATAAGTATAATGACAAACAGACAATTCCTTCATTACCTGTTTATTTCAACTATATTCAACTGACAGAAACGGGAATCAAATCTGTAACTCAGACTGTATGGGTTCGTATGGAACGTACAATTAAGGATCAGGTAGTTCTCGATCCTGTTAACCATATCATTCCTGCCAAGGCTGCTGATGATAAGTTTACAGTTTCTTTGGACAAGATGTTCAATGAAATGACAGCTGAAGAAAGAGTTAATTGGAACGAATTTGCAGACGGTGTTTATACAAAATTGTATAAGGTGAATCCTAATGGTGAAGATATAGAAGTAACTGGATTTGCTGATGATAACATGAAGTATTTGGATGAGAGTGGTGAAGAAACAACTAGTCCTACGAAGTTGGCTAGCCTGCAATTCATCGCGAAACACGAATGGAATCAGAATGATAATCCGTTTGATAAGGAATACTACATCATTTCCGAATTCAAGGATAAAAAAGGGTGACGTATTGAGCTCAGTTAAGATTCCTTTGACCGTAGGTATCCCTGCGTTGTCAACTCTGTTGCAGAAAGAGCAGGTAGTATTTGGTGGCACTAACAATGGTACTGGCGTATTGAATGAAATGGATTATGCTTCTGACAACAACGCTGTATTCTACTCATTGAAGTATGCGTTTAAAAACCAGTTGAAGGATGCTTTCGAAAATGAAAATACTGTTAAATTCATTATTGATCCTCAACAGAAAATAGAAGGTAACCGGTCGTAGACTTGGCTCACATGGGTACAGGCGAAAAGTGTACAGGTGTTAATCAGGCTATTGTTTTGGATGATAAGGAAAAGGCTTACAACACTCCGATCAATATCTTGATTGATGGTGAAACTACTAAGTATGTTGGTAAGTACACTTGGTCAGACAAAGAAATCAAAGATAATGCTTTCACTATTAAGATTGTCAGTCCGATTGAGCAAGGTATCGTTGAAGCTGCTAATGGTGATATAATCGAAGTGGTTGCTACAGAAGATGGTACAGCTAAATTGACTGATGCTGATTTGACTACTAAGACTTATGCTAAGGTTGAATATAATATCTTCAAAGATAAGTTTAAAGACAATGAAACAACAGCTACTTTGTGGACCAGTCCATACATGAAGGGTATCTCATTCAAGTCTATGAACGAGAATACTATTAAAGCTATTGCTAATGAAGACATTAAGCCTGCAACTAAGGTTAAAGATACAGTAACTCCTGGCTATGTAGTTTTGAGACCGATGAATGTTGCTTACGAAGGCACTACAGAAGTAGAGGTTAAAGTAACAGACGTTTGGGGTTACGCTAAGACTGCTACTGTTAAAGTGAAAGTTCTTGCAGAAAAGGAGTAATTTATCTGTGAGATTAATTATCTGATAATAGGTAAACTCTGATATGCAGGGTACGTCTCTTTCTGATTTGCGGGGAAAGAAGGCGTACCCTGCTTTTTTGTATCTGTATATTTTTCCCGATCTTAATAAATATGTATTTTTGCACAAGTAAAATCGTAATTATACATTCTATTATGTTAGATACCCTTCTTTTAATCGGCGGTTTAGCCCTTATATTGCTGGGAGCAAACGGCCTGACTGACGGCTCGGCTGCTGTTGCCAAGCGTTTTCGTATTTCCGACCTCGTAATCGGTCTCACCATCGTGGCTTTCGGTACTTCCGCACCCGAGTTGGTAATCAGTGTACTTTCTGCTTTAAACGGAAGTGCAGAGATGGCTATCGGTAACGTGGTGGGTAGTAATACATTCAATGCTTTGATGATTATCGGTTGCACGGCGGTGGTACTACCCATCAAAGTTGGTGAGGGAACCATGAGCAAAGAAATACCGCTGGTGATTCTTTCTTCGCTGGTACTTTTTTTTGTGCCAATGATGTGATGCTCGATCAAGGCAATGAAAATATAATCGGGCGGATTGACGGACTTATTCTGCTCGCTTTCTTTCTTATTTTCTTGCGATATACATTTGCCATTGCACGAAACGGAGGCGAAGAAGTGGGAGAAGAACAGAAGCGATTAAAGAGATGCCTGTATGGAAATCTGTTCTTTTTATAGTGGGCGGACTGGCAGGTCTCATCTTTGGCGGGCAACTCTTTGTTGAAGGAGCAAGCGGTATTGCCGGTCGCTGGGTGTCAGCGAATCTGTTATAGGATTGACTTTGGTGGCAGGAGGTACTTCGTTGCCCGAGCTGGCCACATCTGTTACGGCTGCATTGAAGAAGAATCCGGGTATTGCCATCGGAAATGTGATAGGTAGCAATCTGTTTAATATATTCTTTGTGTTGGGATGTAGCGCAACTATTTCACCTTTGCCGATGGGTGGCATCAATAATCTTGACTTGACGGTGATGATTGCTTCCGCACTGCTGTTGTGGCTGGTGGGATGGTTCTTCAAAAAACGTACCATTACACGCCCTGAAGGGGTGTTGATGATGGTGTGTTATGTGGCTTATACGGCCTATCTTATTGCCCAACAATGAAAAAAGGTGTGAAAATCACCTCTTTTTAAATTAAAAACAGCTATCTTTACCGCCTGAATTTTTATAAAAATCGAACATGGCTATTACCATTAAGAAAGTCAGTACCCAAAAGGAACTAAAAACATTTATACGTTTTAATTACGAGTTATATAAGGATAATCCCTATTCCGTACCCGATTTGTACGATGATATGCTGAATACGTTCAGCCCGAAGAAGAATGCTGCTTTTGAGTTTTGCGAGGCTGTTTACTTTTTGGCCTATAAAGACGATAAAGTGGTGGGACGTATTGCCGGAATTATCAATCATCGTGCCAATGAAACATGGCAGAAAAAGGAAGTGCGTTTTGGATGGATTGATTTTCTGGATGATATAGAAATATCACGTGCACTGCTGGATGCTGTGTCTGAATGGGGAAAATCGAAGGGCATGGATACTATTCAAGGACCTTTGGGCTTTACTGATTTTGACGCGGAAGGAATGTTGATTGAAGGCTTTGACCAGTTGAGCACGATGGCAACTATTTATAATTATCCTTATTACCCGCAACATATGGAAAAGTTGGGATTTGAGAAAGATGCCGACTGGGTGGAGTATAAGATATATGTGCCTGATGCTATTCCCGACAAGCATAAGCGTATCAGCGATTTGATTCAGCGTAAGTTTAATCTGAAGATTAAGAAATATACATCGGGTAAAAAGATTGCTGCCGAATACGGTCAGGCTATTTTTGAGCTGATGAATGAGGCATATGCGCCCCTTTATGGATTTTCGGCATTGTCACAAGGACAGATTGACCAGTATATCAAGATGTATCTGCCTATCGTGGATTTGCGTATGGTGACTCTGATTACGGATGCCGACGATAAACTCATTGCTGTGGGTATTTCAATGCCTTCTTTGTCTGAAGCATTGCAAAAGGCAAAAGGACGTTTGCTGCCTATGGGATGGTATCACTTGATGAAGGTGCTGTTTATGCATAAATATCCTCCCATGCTCGATTTACTGTTGGTGGCTGTGAAGCCTGAGTACCAAAACAAAGGGGTGAATGCTTTTGTTATTTTCCGACCTGATTCCTGTGTATCAGCAATTGGGGTTCAAGTATGCCGAAAGTAACCCGGAACTGGAGTTGAATGGAAAGGTGCAGGCACAGTGGGAGTATTTCGAGACTGAACAGCATAAGCGCCGTCGTGCTTATAAGAAAAGCATCGTCTGACAATGTACTCGTGAAGAAACTGATTTTGTAACCGTTACTAAGATATGGAAGAAAACAACGAACTGATAAACAATTCCGCCGTAGAATATACCGACGATAACATCCGCCACCTCAGCGATATGGAGCATGTGCGTACCCGTCCCGGTATGTATATTGGAAAGTTGGGTGACGGAGCGCATGCAGAAGACGGTATTTATGTTCTTTTGAAGGAGGTACTCGATAACAGTATCGATGAGTTTAAAATGCAGGCGGGCAAGAAGATTGAAATTACAATAGAAGATAAACTTCGTGTCAGTGTGCGCGACTTTGGCCGTGGTATTCCTCAGGGAAAACTGATTGAGGCGGTGAGCGTGCTGAACACGGGTGGCAAATATGACAGCAAGGCTTTTAAAAAAAGTGTCGGGCTGAATGGTGTCGGTGTGAAGGCGGTCAATGCATTGAGTTCGCGCTTTGAAGTGCGAAGCTACCGCGAAGGGAAGGTGCGTATTGTTACTTTTGCCAAAGGAGATTTGCTGACAGACCGGACGGAAGATACTTCGGAAGAGAACGGTACTTATATCTTCTTTGAACCGGATAATACTTTATTTGAAAATTATAGTTTCCGCTCTGAATTTGTGGAAACGATGTTGCGCAATTATACTTACCTCAATACGGGATTGGCTATCATTTATAACGGACAGCGTATATTGTCGCGCAACGGGCTGGTGGATTTGTTGAATGATAATATGACGGCTACCGGTCTGTATCCCATCATCCATCTTAAAGATGAGGATATAGAGATTGCCTTTACGCACACCGGACAGTATGGCGAAGAGTATTATTCGTTTGTCAATGGGCAACATACCACTCAGGGGGGTACACATCAAAGTGCTTTTAAGGAGCATATTGCACGTACTATTAAAGAGTATTTCAATAAGAATATGGATTATGCGGACATCCGTAACGGATTGGTGGCAGCCATTGCCGTCAATGTGGAAGAACCGATGTTTGAAAGTCAGACAAAGATTAAGTTGGGATCTACCAATATGCTCCCGGCGGTCCTACGGTGAATAAGTTCGTAGGCGATTTTGTGAAGACGGAAGTGGATAATTATCTGCACAAGCATATGGACGTGGCGGATGTGATGTTGCAAAAGATACAGGAATCCGAGAAAGAGCGTAAAGCGATAGCCGGTGTGACTAAACTGGCCCGTGAACGTGCCAAGAAAGCGAACCTTCATAACCGTAAGTTGCGCGACTGCCGTTTCCACCTCAATGATGCAAAGGGAGATAAGAAAGAGGAAAGCTGTATTTTTATCACCGAGGGTGATTCGGCAAGCGGTTCTATCACGAAAAGTCGTGATGTAAACACGCAGGCGGTGTTCAGCCTTCGCGGTAAGCCGTTGAATTCTTACGGGCTGACCAAGAAGGTGGTGTATGAGAATGAAGAGTTTAATTTGCTGCAAGCGGCTCTTAACATAGAAGAAGGCATAGAGGGACTGCGTTATAATAAAGTGATTGTGGCAACCGATGCCGATGTGGACGGCATGCATATACGTCTGTTGTTGATAACGTTTTTCCTGCAATTCTTCCCCGATTTGATAAAGAAAGGACATGTGTATATTTTGCAGACTCCTTTGTTCCGCGTGCGTAACCGTAAGAAGGGAGTGTACGAAACTGTCTATTGCTATTCGGAAGAGGAAAGGATTGCTGCTATCGAACGGTTGAGTCCCAATCCTGAAATTACTCGGTTTAAGGGACTCGGAGAGATTTCACCCGATGAATTCAAGCATTTTATCGGAAAAGATATGCGTTTGGAACAGGTAAAAGCCTTAGAAAGACCGATTTGGTGAAAGAACTGTTGGAATTCTATATGGGTAAGAATACCATGGAAAGACAAAACTTTATAATTGAAAACCTTGTTATAGAAGAAGATATAGCGTGAGATGAGAAGAGCAATATTTCCGGGAACATTCGATCCCTTCACCATCGGGCATTATTCGGTTGTAAAACGGGCATTGACCTTTATGGATGAGGTGATTATCGGTATTGGTATTAATGATAATAAAAAGACTTGGTTCCCGATGGATAAACGTCTGGAAATGATTCGCGGATTGTTTGCCGATGAACCTCGTATCAGGGTGGAGGCGTATGACTGTCTGACGGTGGATTTTGCCAAAGAACAGAATGCCGGGTTTATCGTGCGCGGCATTCGTACCGTGCATGATTTTGAGTACGAGGAAACCATTGCCGATATCAATCGGAAGCTGGCGGGAATAGAGACTATTTTACTGTTTACCGAGCCCGAACTGACTTCTATCAGTTCTACTATTGTGAGGGAATTATTGCAATTCGGTAAAGATGTTACTCCGTTTTTGCCTGAAGGAATGAAAATAGATTAATGATGAAATATACCAAGTATTTAGTTGCAGGCTTGATTGCCTGCATTTTTTCTTTCTGTGCTGTCCGGGCACAGGAAAGAAAGTCTTTAGTGGATTCCCCGGCCCGTAAACTGCAATTGGCGGAGTTTGCCATTGCCAATCTGTATGTCGACAAGGTGGATGAAGGCAAGATGGTGGAAGAAGCCATTATAAAGATGCTGGAACAGCTTGACCCGCATTCTGTTTATTCGGATGCGGAAGAGGTAAAAAAAATGAATGAGCCGTTGCAGGGCAATTTTGAAGGAATCGGTATTCAGTTTAATATGGCGGAAGATACTCTTTTCGTTATACAGCCTGTATCGGGAGGTCCTTCTGAGAAGGTTGGCATTCTGGCCGGTGACCGCATTGTAATGGTGGATGATACGATTATTGCCGGTGTGAAGATGAGTACGGAAGATATCATGCGCCGTTTGAAGGGGCCGAAGGGTTCGGAAGTGAATCTGAAAATTGTGCGCCGTGGAGTGGGGGAACTGCTTCCTTTTACGGTGAAAAGGGATAAAATTCCGGTTTACAGCCTCGATGCTTCTTATCTGTTGAAAGATAAAATCGGTTATATCCGCATCAATCGTTTTGGTGCTACCACGCATGAGGAGTTTAAGAAGGCATTGGCTGAACTGAAAAAACTAGGCATGAAAGATCTGGTGCTTGATTTGCAGGGTAACGGTGGAGGTTATCTGAATGCTGCCATCGATTTGGCAAATGAATTTTTGGAAAAACAAGAGTTGATTGTTTATACCGAAGGACGCCGGAATCCTCGTAGCGAGTTCTTTGCCAAGGCGGTACCGGAGATTTCCGGGATGGACGTCTGATTGTGCTGGTGGATGAGTTTTCGGCTTCTGCCAGTGAAATCGTGACCGGAGCTGTTCAGGACTGGGACAGAGGAGTAGTGGTTGGTCGCCGTACTTTCGGTAAGGGGCTGGTGCAGCGTCCCATCGACTTGCCCGATGGCTCTATGATTCGCTTGACGGTGGCTCGTTATTATACTCCGGCAGGGCGTTGTATTCAGAAGCCTTACGAAAGTATTGAAAAATATAATGAAGATTTGATAGACCGCTATAACCGAGGGGAAATGCTGAGTGCCGATAGTATTCATTTTCCTGATTCTCTTAAGTTTAAGACTCATAAATTAGAACGTACGGTATATGGTGGAGGTGGCATTATGCCGGATTATTTTGTGCCGATTGATACGACGCTCTATACTAAATATCATCGTCAGTTGCGTGATAAGGGGGTATTGATGAAAGTGCACTTCCGGCAGATAGATGCACATCGTGACGAATGGTTGTCTAAGTATAAGAAGTTTGATGATTTCCATAAGAAGTTCGAAGTTTCTCCGGATATGCTTCGGCAATTGGTAGCGACAGGAAAAGAGATGGGCGTGGAATATAATGAGGAAGAATATCAAAAAGCCCTGCCTTTGCTGAAATTGCAGATGAAGGCGTTGATAGCTCGTGATTTATGGGATATGAATGAATATTATCACGTTATTAATGATGCTAACGAAAGCATCAGGAAGGCTTTGGAACTGTTGGAACAACCGGATTTTGAAGGATTGTTGAAAAAGAAACAGTAGTCGGGCTGTATTAATATGGTAAGTTTGTCATTCCCTGAGATTCTTGTGGTGCGCAGAATGACAAACTTATAGAAGGGCATGGTTTGCCTGCCCGAAGACACAAAGTAAACTGTTTTCGGGCGAGCGAACCTCGCCCCTACAAGCTAAGCGACAGCATTATCCACGTTTTGACACATTTCTTTTCCGAATGGGGTAAACCACAGGAGGTTATAGAATTGCCGAGTGACCTTGATATAGTAAATGTTTTTATAATGAAATGATTGTTTCTCAGGTTTTATTTCTTTTTGAATAATATCTTATTCAGCCAGCGGTTGATATAAATATTTGCAAAAGCGCATCCCACTCCGATGGCAGCTCCTGCCACTACATCGCTTGGATAATGTACTCCTTGGTTTATCCGGGCAAACCCTACTCCGCAAGCCCACACTGCCGAAGGAGCGATGACATACCATTGGGGATAAGTGATTGAAAGAGATGTTGCCAGGGAAAAGGCGGCAGCTGTGTGACCTGATGGGAATGACGGGCTGTCTGCATCCGGTGCTCCGTAAACATGAATCTTATCGGGGTACTTTACAAAAGGGCGGTCGCGTCCCTATGATGCTTGGCTGCGTAGGTGATGCCTACTGCTTCAATCACGCTTGTACCGATATAAATGGCATCTTTCAGTAACGGCTGGTCTTTTTTTATCAATGCATAAATTCCCATGGCGGCGGGCACTCCTACTGGCAGGATAACGCCGCTTGCTGACAATCCACGGCTGAGGCCGTGTACATCCCATTTGTTGATGGTCTTCACCGTGTTGATGTCCCAGTTTTGCGCAGATAGTTGCATGCTGAGGCATAAGCTTAGAAGCAGAAAGATACTTTTTTCATTGTATATTTTATAGTTTGCTGCCGCAAAGATAGGAAATTATGTTTTCTTCTCTTTGTTCCTAGGCTGATTAAAGAATAATTTCCATAATTCCTTGTATTATCGCTAGAATTCCTTTACTTTTTGCATCGTGAATACACAGCTTTTAACGGAATTTTTAGTTCTAACAATTAAATAATTTAAATTCAATCATTTATGTGGTTAAGTAATTCATCTATTGGAAGGAAAGTGGTGATGAGTGTCACAGGTATCGCCCTTGTCCTGTTTCTGACGTTTCACATGGCGATGAACCTTGTTGCGCTCTTCTCGGAAGATGCTTACAACATGATTTGTGAATTCTTGGGAGCTAACTGGTACGCGTTGGTTGCAACTGCCGGGCTGGCTGCTCTGTTTGTAATTGACATCATCTACGCTTTCTGGTTGACCATGCAGAAACCGTGCAGCTCGCGGTAGCGAACGTTATGCAGTGAACGTTAAACCTAAGTCGGTAGAATGGGCATCTCAGAACATGCTTGTTTTGGGTATTGTCGTTATTGCCGGATTGGCTCTTCATTTTGCCAATTTCTGGTACAAAATGCAGTTTGCCGAAATTATCGGTGTTAATGATTTAGGCGCATTCGGTCCTACAGACGGTGCCGCTTACATCAAGGAAACATTTGGCAACCCCGTATTTACAGTGCTTTACCTTATTTGGTTAGCAGCTTTGTGGTTCCACCTGACTCACGGATTCTGGAGTGCTTTGCAGACTTTGGGCTGGAGCAATAAAATCTGGTTCGAGCGTTGGAAGACTATTGGTAACATCTACTCTACTTTGGTAGTTCTTGGTTTTGCAGCAGTAGTCGTTATCTACTTCGTGAAATCACTCGCTTGTGGTGCTTGCTAATCGTAAATTGTAAATGATAAAATTGTAAATGAATATGGCTACTATAGATTCTTTAAAAATTCCTGAAGGCGCTTTAGCCGAGAAATGGACCAATTATAAAGCTCATCAAAAATTGGTAAACCCTGCCAACAAACGTCGTCTTGACATTATTGTGGTAGGTACCGGTTTGGCAGGTGCTTCGGCTGCTGCTTCACTGGGTGCTCTGGGTTTCAAGGTATTAAACTTCTGTATCCAGGACTCTCCCTCGTCGTGCACACTCTATTGCTGCACAGGGAGGTATCAATGCTGCTAAGAATTATCAAAATGATGGTGACTCTGTTTACCGTCTTTTCTACGATACAATCAAAGGTGGTGACTACCGTGCACGCGAAGCTAACGTTTATCGTCTGGCAGAAGTGTCAAATGCTATCATCGACCAGTGCGTAGCTCAAGGTGTTCCTTTCGCTCGCGAATACGGTGGTTTGCTGGATAACCGTTCATTCGGTGGTGCTCAGGTATCACGTACATTCTATGCCCGCGGTCAAACCGGACAGCAGTTGTTGCTGGGTGCTTTATTCTGCATTGAGCCGTGAAGTTCAGCGTGGTAACGTGAAGTTGTACACTCGTTATGAAATGTTGGACGTTGTGCTGATTAAGGATAACGAAGGTGTGGAACGCGCCCGTGGTATCATCGCCCGTAATTTGGTTACAGGTAAGATTGAACGTTTGCTGCCCATGCGGTAGTTATCGGTACCGGCGGTTATGGTAATACTTACTTCTTGTCTACCAACGCTATGGCGTCAAATGGTTCGGCTGCTATGCAGGTTTACCGCAAAGGTGCTTACTTTGCCAATCCTTGCTTTTGCACAGATCCACCCGACTTGTATCCCTGTACACGGTGACAAGCAGTCTAAACTGACTTTGATGTCCGAGTCATTGCGTAATGACGGACGTATCTGGGTTCCGAAAAGCTGGAAGATGCCAAGGCATTGCAGGCAGGAACTAAGAAACCGACCGATATTCCTGATGCAGACCGTGACTTCTACTTGGAACGCCGTTATCCGGCATTCGGTGAATCTGGTACCCCGTGACGTTGCTTCACGTGCTGCGAAAGAACGTTGCGACGCCGGTTTCGGTGTGAACAACACAGGTCTGGCCGTATTCCTTGACTTTAAATACGCTATCGACCGTCTGGGTGAAGATGTAGTTCGTGCCCGTTACGGTAACTTGTTCGATATGTACGAAGAAATCACTGACGAAAATCCGTACAAGACTCCGATGATGATATTCCCGGCTATCCACTATACGATGGGTGGTATCTGGGTTGACTATGAACTGATGACTTCTATCAAGGGCTTGTATGCTATCGGTGAAGCTAACTTCTCTGACCACGGTGCAAACCGTTTGGGTGCATCTGCATTGATGCAGGGATTGGCTGACGGTTACTTCGTATTGCCTTATACTATCCAGAACTATTTGTCAGACCAGATTCAGGTTCCCCGTTTCTCGACAGACCTTCCTGAATTTGTGGCTGCCGAAAAGGCTGTAAACGATAAGATCCAGAAACTGATGAATATCAAGGGTCATCGTTCAGTAGACTCTATTCACAAGGAACTGGGTCACATCATGTGGGACTTCGTAGGTATGGGACGTACCAAGGAATCTTTGACTACTGCTCTGGCTAAACTGAAAGAAGTAAGAAAGACCTTCTGGAGCGACCTTCGCATTCCGGGTGAAGCTAATGAATTGAATGTGGAACTTGAAAAGGCAATCCGCCTGGCTGATTTCATCGAAATCGGTGAGCTGATGGCTTACGATGCATTGAACCGTGAGGAATCTTGTGGTGGTCACTTCCGTGAAGAACACCAGACTCCGGAAGGTGAAGCGCTTCGTCACGATGACAAGTTCTCGTATGTAGCTTGCTGGAAATACACAGGTGAAGGAAAAGAACCCGAATTGATCAAGGAAGATTTGAACTATCAGTTCGTTAAGGTTCAAACTCGTAACTATAAGTCTTAATTATTAATTGTATAGAAATCATGGATAAAAATATAAGTTTCACACTGAAAGTTTTGGCGTCAGAAAGGTCCTAAGGATAAAGGACATTTTGATACCTTCAAATGAAAGATATTCGGGTGATACCTCATTCCTGGAAATGATGGATATCTTGAACGAGCAGCTTATCAATGAAGGTAAAAGAACCTATCGTATTCGACCACGACTGTCGTGAAGGTATCTGCGGTATGTGCTCTATGTATATCAACGGACATCCTCACGGACCTGCTACAGGTGCTACTACCTGCCAGATTTATATGCGTCGTTTCAAGGACGGTGATACCATTACTGTTGAACCTTGGCGTTCTGCCGGTTTCCCGGTTATCCGCGACTTGATGGTAGACCGTAGCGCATACGACAAGATTATGCAGGCGGGTGGTTACGTGTCAATCAATACCGGTGGTATTCCTGACGCTAACGCAATTCCTATCGCGAAACCTATTGCCGATGAGGCTATGGATGCTGCTGCATGTATCGGTTGCGGTGCTTGTGTTGCTGCATGTAAGAATGGTTCTGCTATGTTGTTCGTTTCTGCAAAGGTCAGCCAGTTGGCACTGTTACCTCAGGGTAAAGTGGAAGCTGCACGCCGTGCGAAAGCTATGTTGAGCAAAATGGATGAACTGGGCTTTGGTAACTGTACAAACACTCGTGCTTGTGAAGCAGAATGTCCGAAGCTGGTTTCTATCAGCAATATTGCTCGTTTGAACCGTGAATTTATTGCTGCGAAGCTGAAAGACTAATTACGGTTAGTTTTACTTGATATTTGAGAGTGCCCTGCCTTTTGGCGGGGCATTTTTTATTGCAATATCTTCTGTACCTCGGCACTTTTTTCTTTTCGGAGATTCCGCGGAGAGTCTCCGAAGTACTTTTTACAGAAGTTGGAGAAATTGGAGAGTGATTCAAAACCGTGTCCGAAACAGATTTCGGAAATAGATAACCGGTCGTCCCTTAACTGATAAAGAATGCTTTCTTTTCGTTGTTCGGTCATCCATTCGTGAACGGGAACATGGAAAATTGCATCAAAAATACGACGAAAAGTGGTAAGGCTATAACCTCCCAGTTGGGCAAACTCTTCTACAGTCTTTACTTTTTTGTAGTTCTGAATGACGAAGTATTGGAATGAAGTGGTATATTGGGAAAGAGGGTGTATGAGGGATGCCAGCTCGTAATCAGTATAATAGTGTCCTAATATAAAAGCAAGTTCTTTGCGTTTTAGGGATAGGAGTTCACGGCAGATTTTGGGTTCTGATAAGTACGTATTGGTACATATCAGAAAATATTCCAGTGCAGGGACGATTTTTAAGGGTGTATTGATCAGAGGTCCCGGGATGTCATTCATAATATGGTGGTAACGTTTATCACAAAACAGCTCCGGTTGATTGAAGCGGTAATAAATACATTCCGTATCTATCATTGCCAATATTTCAATTTTGGCGGTGATAGGTTGTAAAATGAATTCTCCCGTTTTGACAGTAGTTCCTGCATACTCTTCGCTATTTACCAATATTTCTCCTTTCAGGATGAAGAGCATAAAATTGAACTCACTTCTTATGACAGGGATATGGAATCCTTGCTTATGAAAGACGTGGAATACTGCGTTTTCCACTGATTTTGGACACATTTGACATTTGTCCGTGTTTCCACGAAAAGACATCAGGCATTAAAGTGGGGGCTTTGGTTTGTGTACAGGCAAAAATAAAATAAATAATTTGATTTACAATGAATAAGGTGAAATAATGTTATTGTTTATGGTGGGGAGATGAGGTAGGGATAGGAATAAAAGTGCTCCGCAAATGAAAATCGATTCCGAGGAGGAGGCTATTTTCATTGCGGAGCGAAAGGAATGGGGGGAAGGAGTGTGTCAAAACTAAACCGACCTATCCAATTGTCAGCTGTAGGGGCAGGGTTTACCTGCCCGAAGACACAAAGCAAACCGTTTTCGGGCGAGCGAACCTCGCCCCTACGAACTAAACGACAGCATTATTCACGTTTTGACACACCCCGCTCTATTAAGATCCTCAATGTATTATCAATACTTTGAAATCGTTTAGAGCTTTATATAGCTTGAAAAGTCTTATTTTGTAACATCTTTAACATCGTCTTTATTGATATTGTTATTGGTTTCATTCTCCCAAGTGTTAACTTTGGGTGTCAACTTAACCTCTTTGGCATCTGTCGGTAATTCGAGAATATAGCGGATATTCTTGTTCTTTTCCCATGTACCGCTTAATGAAACTTCTTTTGTGCCATTAAAAGTAATAGTAGTATTATCAGGAGCTTTAACTGAATATGTTATTTCGATTTTTGCGGTAGAAGGTAAAGTCTGAGGCATAAGCATCAGGGCATTTGTTATTTTTGTATCAGTTGTCTTTGAGAGGTTGGCAATATTATCATCACCTTCAGGAGCAGCATTCCAATTACCATCATAAGCATAATCGGCGGTTCCTTCAGATGTGCCCCATCCGCTGTCATAACTATAGGTATTTTTATTATTAACGCCTTTAATTGAAATTCCTGTAATAGTATATGCGAAGTTCTTTACCAGTTTGGCAGAGAAGTTGATTTGGGTTAATATATGACTAAAGGCAAGTTCGATTGCTTGGTCTGTAGTGGGCTTGGTTTTATCAGTGGCACTGGCGACAAGCAAATCTTCTTGAGATGCTACCTCTTTGATGGTATATGTAAAACTTGGGTATTTTGTTGTAACATTCCATAAATCAGTACTGATAGCTGCTTTAGGAGAAAAAGCAAAAAATTGGATATTGTCTGAAACCGGCCAATAATGTGTAGTGCTCATGCCCCACGCACCTTCTGCCGCTTTTGTTACCTCTTCTCCATTTATAAAAGTAGTGCCTATTGCAGTAGCAGTTGCTATATTGTCTGTTCCTGTATTATAAGCATATACTTTAAATTCAGAGAAATCAGCTTCTAGCATGGCTGTAGCTCTTGCTGATTTATTAACAATAGTTTTAAAACTGACCGGTGTCTTTTGTGCCGGAGCATCAATTTCTTCATTTTGTGAGCAACTTGTGATTGCTAATGCAGCTACAGCCGCAAATAAAATCTTTTTCATATTCGTATGTTTTAAAGTTAATAAATTCATTTGTTTCATATTTTAATTAACGGGTAATATCACATCCTCTTCATTCTCCCAATTATCAACATTGCCACCGATACCTCCGCCTCCCGAAGGAGGAACTTCCACATCATCCACCACAATCTTTTTCATCCTCCGGCAGCTTAATCTCTATTTCCGGAGGTTGAGGATTATGGTCTCCTTCTCCGGGCTCATCTCCGTCATCGGGAGGTCTCACCGCTTCCGTGATTTCTACTTTCGCCTCTTGTTTGGAACCATCCACCCTAACTATAATCAGTTCCAAAAACCGGGCGATATCGGCTCTGGCTTGCGTCAGCTTGGGATGACCGAAACAGGTAAAACTACCTTTTATGACTCCGTCTCCTTTGCCGGTTTCGCAATAAATGGGAGCAAAGCGGCATACACCTGCATCTTTACCCAGGTGATAACATTCTGCCATTCCGGAAACACTGCCAATGACGGAGGCGACATTTTTTAATCCTTCTGTCTTTATGGCGAAAGTGTAAGTCGTTACCACAGCTTTGAGTTTCACCTTCAGCATAGGCAATTCATTCTCTTTCCCGACTTCCACATCATTCAGAGACAGCATATAAAAAGCATCTGGTCCCCATACCATGTTTTCTGTTTCACTGATGCCCAGCCCTGTACAATTTCCGGTGCACGCCATTATTGTTTCATAACTTCCTTCGTCTTTTACTTGCACCACTTCGGTATCATAATTGTAAATTACAGCCGAATAGTGTCCCGGAGGCACTTTTACCTCTCCGCCTTTTACCGGCAGATAAGTATCTATCTTTCTTCCTTGGTCGTCTTTCGGATAAAAAATAACCCTGACGCCTTCCGGCAAATGATCGGTCACCCCTTCCCAATTGAGCGAAATATTGATTCCTGTGACAGGATAATCATCTAAAAGCGTGCGGCGGCTACACCCCCACATTACCGGTAGTGAGGAGAAAAGCACAAGGAATAAATAGCGTGCTCGTTTCATATTCTTTCTCTCCTCTTCGTTATCAACCATACAAGCGAGATTTTCGCTTTGGTAGGGCCTATGAAGTTGTATTGTCCGCTACTTGTCCACACTAGTGATTCTTCGTACGGGGTATATTTTCGGTATTTTGTTGTCAGATATCCGATGCCCAGACTGAATTCGAATGCCAGATGTCGTGATACCGGAAGGGAATACCCATAACTGAATCCTGCTGCACCATAATATTTCCCTTGATAACCGTCCCCTTTATATTGGAAGTCGTAAATGCCCCCTTCAGCGTATAGCCCGATAAAATGTCCCGTCAATTGGCGGCGCCCGGCGCGGTTGCCCAGCCAGAACCGGCTTTCTATGCCGCCCGATAGCAATTGATAACAAATTTCTTTGTTGCTATCAGACCACCAGGGACATTTATATTCGGCGTTCAATGACCATTGTCTTCCTATGGGAACTTCTATCTCGATGTTAGGGGCTAACGCTATGTCGTACAATAAATTGTTTTTTACAGCAAGTATTGTCTTGCCGGTATTCTCCTTTTGGTTTTTGTACTCTATTGGCTGTGCATCTATGTTTGGGGGCAATAGGCACAAAAGCACGAATATGCTGAATATAGTAGTACATTTTCCCATAAATCATTTTTTATATGAGGCAAATATAGAAGATATAATCTGAAAAAAAACTTATTAAACGCCCTATTTAGGGAGTTGAAAGGGTCTGTGAAGCGATTGGAAGGATTTTGCAAGTTTTGAGGGGAGATTGTGGAAATAAAGCGGGTGGTAAGTTTATTATTCGGACTTGTTGCTAGTGAAATGTTTCATATTCTTTATTTTGATACTCCTTTTTTATCGTATTGTTATATTGTGTGCGAAAACGGATTTATTCTGTGAAATAATTCTAAAAGGAAGCCCGATTTGAAGTAAAGATTTGGAGAGAATAAAGGGAAATCTTATATTTGTTATGTGATTTTTTTCATAGTATTAGATTTAAGGTTAACAAAGGTTGGAGCAAGGCGTTGCTCCTTTTCCTTTTTTTATAAGTTTCTCTTTCTATCTTATTACTTATGAATCATGTTCTCCATCTCTTTATTTCCATCTGAAAACTACTATATGTACACCCACTTTCTAGGATTAATAGAATTTTAGTGGGGATAGTTTCGTTTGTTCTTAAAAACCTTCCGTTCTTTATTGTATAAGAATGAGGGGGTACATTGTTCTCTTGGGGATTTAAATATCATATCACAAACAAAGGGAAGAATAAGCCGTTTCTTAGGCTCAGCCAAGTCCTTTTAAACGGAAGATTATTACAGTCTTCCACAGTAGACCGTACAGTCCATTGTAACGGACTGTACGGTCTACGGTAGCGGACTATACAGTCCACTGTGGGAGACTGTAGTAATTCGACGGACAGGCAGGCATAATCGAAAGGACGAAAATGCTTGTTCCAGTTAATGAAACGACTTAAAGAGTTCAAAACATATGCAGCATTTGAAAACCGGAGGAAATAACATCCGGTGACAAGTATTTGCTTGATATGTTAAATCCCTAAAAATAATAACTGCCCCAGAATAGTTGCACCCACTTATGACCTCATACTCTTATTCCTTTTTCTGACATACTTTGCTTATTTTATTCATTCACAACGAAATATCCGTTTGTTGGTTTATAAATAGGCTGTTTGTGAAATGCCCATATTGGGCTTTTCCTTCTTGAACAAGCGGTGCAAATGGGTAAACGATGCGAAAACATTTGCTTGGTTTTACAGATAATCACTTCAGTGCTAGTTGACTGTGAAGTACTCCGTCAGCATAAAAAGCTTCTGCAGCTCTTTCTTTTATTAATGAAAGCAAAATATATATTAACCATAGCCGTAATTAAGTAATCACAATAGGCTTTGCCAAGTCGTGTATTCAGGCAGGACAGAGACACTGACAGTTGCTCGATGAAATTTATGCTGTTCCTAAAAACTGCTTTCTGTTCAAGATTGCGAAGACAGATGATGTTCCCTGCTAATTTTCTATTAATCCATTTTCTACAGACAGGCATTGGAGATAATATATAAAATAAATTGAGTTCTCTTTTTGCTGAAGTGTTTTCGATGTGTGTTTCTTCAAAGGGGATAAGAATTTTAGAGAATTATAAAAAAAATAATGAAAATAAATTTGATTCTGCCAATAAATGTATATATTTGCAGTGATATATGATAAACACGCTTGTGAAACTCTTCTTTTTAGAAGTTTTTATTTACCTTAAAAAAACAATACTATGCTAAAAGACATGAAAACGGTTGGAGTGCTGTTGCTCCTTTCTGCGATATCAGCAGGAACAGCGTATGCAGTTCCCAAGTGGGGAACGGCTGGCGTAAAAGAGATTCAGCAAAATGGTGTTTGTAACGGAGTAGTAACAGATACGACGGGAGAAACAGTCATAGGGGCATCTGTAGTGGTGAAAGGAACCACTAATGGTACAATTACAGGTCTCGATGGAGACTTTTCATTATCAGGGGTTACTAAAGGAAGTATATTGGTTGTTTCCTTTGTGGGTTATCAAAATACGGAAGTAAAATGGAATGGGCAACCGTTAACTATTGTTCTTAAGGAAGATACAAAAGTATTGGATGAAGTTGTAGTAGTGGGTTATGGTACTCAGAAGAAAGCTAATTTGTCCGGTGCGGTAGCTGCTGTTGATGGGAAGGTATTGCAAGACCGTCCTATTACCAATATTGGACAGGGATTGCAAGGTGTTGTTCCCAACTTGAATATCACGATGAACAACGGTGGTGCTCCGGGTGCTACTTCCAGTTTTAATATCCGTGGTAATACGTCATTGAATGGTGGTAGCCCATTGGTATTGGTGGATAATGTACAGATGGATGCCAACTTGGTAAACCCGGATGATATCGAGTCTATTTCAGTATTGAAAGATGCGGCTTCTGCTTCTATCTACGGTGCTCGTGCTGCTTATGGCGTTATCTTGATTACAACCAAAAAAGGTAAGAAATCAGACAAACCGACTGTTTCTTTATCAGCTACGGGCTATTGGCAGTCACCGGCATTGACTTTCCACAATGTAAACTCTATGCAGTATCTTACTATGATGGATGAAGCTTATCAGAATGATGGTGGTAGCGGTCATTATTTCAAATCGCAGGTCTATCAGTATGCCGAAGATTACTTTAATGGTAAATACGATTCTCCGGTATTCTTTGATACAGCTTATGATACGTATAAATACGGATATTGCGGTAATACCGATTGGTGGGACGAATTATATAAAACTTCTTTCTCGCAAATCTATACAGCCAACATCAGCGGTGGTAATGACCGTACTACTTACTACGCATCTGTAAGTATGAACGATCAAGGTGGTATTTTGAAAGCAGGAGACGATAAGTACAATAAATATAATGCTAATGTAAATATCTCATCCAATATCACTAAATGGTTGAATGTATCGGCAAAGATTGCTCATACTTACACCGATGAGTTGCATCCTACCGGTGGTACTACAGCTATGAACTCTACCGCTTATTCAGGGCTGTCTTCTTATTCGGGTATGATGAAGGGTGACTTGAGCCCGCTGATGCCAGTAAAACATCCGGATGGACATTACGCCGGACAAGGCAGCTACACCAATCCTGTAGCCATTATGGAACAAGGTGGTAATGCACAGTACAAGCAGAATGATTTGTGGATGACCGGTGCTGTGAAAATTACTCCTATCAAAGGCTTGGTAATCAATGCAGATTATACATGGAATTTCTATGGTAAGTCATCTAATCAGCATGTACAGAACTTCTATGATTATACGGCTGTTCCGGGTACAGAGAATTATTATCCGTGGACTAATCCAAGCAGTGTGACTGTAACCAACAATGATGATTATTACAATGCTTTCAATGCCTTTGCTGAATATACTTTCTCTTTGAAGGAGAAACATAATTTTAAGGTAATGGTAGGTTATAATCAGGAAAATAAACATAAGAAATATCACTATGCAGGACGTAAGAATTTGATTGATTCTTCCAATCCTTCGCTGAATCTGGCTTATGGTGACATGGCGATGAACGGTTCGGAAACTCATTGGTCTGTGAACGGTTTCTTTGCTCGTATTAACTATGATTATAAGGGCAAGTATTTGTTGGAACTGAACGGACGTTACGATGGTTCTTCTAAATTCCCACATGGTGATCGCTACGCATTTTTTCCATCAGCTTCAGTAGCTTGGCGTGTGTCCGAAGAAAAATTTTGGGAACCGATTAGAGGATGGTTTGACAACTTTAAGCTTCGTGCTTCTTACGGCTCATTAGGTAATCAGGCATTGGACGAAAGCCGCTATGGTAACTTCCCTTATTTGGCTACTTATGGAATCAATACAAAATATGGTGCATTGCTTAACGGAACTCGCCCTGTGGCTGTATCTGTTCCCGGATTGGTGAGTGCTTCATTTACTTGGGAAACTGTAAACCAGATAGACTTTGGTTTTGATGCTTCTTTCTTTGGTGGACGCTTGAATACTAGCTTTGACTGGTATCGTCGTAATACAAAAAAGACATGCTTACGGCAGGACAGGCTTTGCCGGCTGTTTTGGGAACTTCTGTTCCGCAAGAAAATGCTGCTGACATGAAAACTGTAGGTTGGGAAGTTTCATTGGAATGGAATGACCGGCTGAGTAATGGATTTGGTTATCATATTAAAGGTGTATTGTCTGATTATCAGGCTAGCATTACCAAATTCTCTAATCCTACTAAATTACTTGGTACACACTATGTGGGCGAAAAACTGAACGAAATCTGGGGTTATGTTTCTAATGGACTTTTCCAAAGTGACGAGGATGCGAAAGCAGCAGACCAATCTTATCTGTCAGGTGGTAGTTGGGGTGCCGGTGATGTGAAATACGAAGACTTGAATAATGATGGGAAAATCGATATAGGAAAGAATACGTTGGATGACTCTGGTGACCGTAAGATTATAGGTAACAGCACTCCACGTTACTCTTATGGTATTACTGCGGTTTCGATTACAAAGGGTTTGATTTTGAAATGTTCTGGCAAGGTATTGGTAAGAGAGACTATTGGTTAGGAGGTTCTCAGTTTTGGGGATTCACTGATGAATGGTGTACACCGCTTACTTCATCTCTTGATTACTGGACAGAAGACAATCGCGATGCTTATTTTCCGCGTCTGCATCACTACGGTGTGAACGGTGGTAACCATCAGGTATCTACTCGTTATTTGCAAAATGCTGCTTATCTTCGTCTGAAGAATGTGGTATTGGGATATACTATTCCACGCAGTATCACTGAGAAGGTGAAAATATCTCGTTTGAGAGTGTTTGTACAGGGAGAGAATTTGTTGACATTTACTCCGTTGATTGATTCTTACGATCCGGAAACATTGAATAACATGACTTATCCTATTAACAAGAAGATTTCTGTCGGTTTGAATTTAACCTTCTAAAAATTAATTTATTAAAGGAATTATATTATGAAAATAAAGAATATATTATTCGTGTCATTATTCGCTGGAGCCGTTCTTAGTTCTTGTGACTATACCGATTTGTCACCTATAGACTCTATTACAGACAAGACGTATTGGACGACAACCAACGATTTGAAACTTTATGCCAATGGTCTGTATGGTTTGTTGGCTTCTCCGACTGCTACAGGTGACAATACTAGTGACAACTTTGTACCGAAAGATTATAGTGGCTATTTGTTTAACGAATATACAGTACCGGCCTCGGCATCAAGCAGTAATGGATGGTATTGGAATGATATCCGCAGTTGTAACTATTTCTTGCAGCGTTATCAAACCGTGGAAGGATCCGAAGCTGAAATTAATAAATACGTAGCTGAAATACGTTTCATGAGAGGTTTGCTGTATTACAGCAAAATAAAGCAATTTGGTGATGTACCTTGGTATGATAAAGATTTGCAGACTAGCGATACGGAAGAACTTTATAAAGCCCGGGATAGTCGCGATTTTGTATTGGGTAAAGTGATAGAAGATTTTGAATTTGCTATTCAGTGGTTACCCGAAAAAGTCTGATTCTGAAAAAGGGACGTCTTAATAAAGATGCTGCACGCACGCAGTTGGCCCGTATTTGTCTGTACTTCGGAACTTACATGAAGTATCATAATGAAACACCTACTACAGAATGGACTTCACAAACGTTGTTACAGAAAGCGGTGTCTTTGACGGAAACTATGATGAATAGTGGAAATTATGACATTGTAAAGGCTTCGGATGCAGGAGCTGCAACGGTAGCTTACGAAGGCTATCCGCTGTATTATGCTAATTTGTTCGTACAGGAAGATTTGTCGGACTGTAAAGAAGGTATTCTCTGTCGTTTCTATGAAGAAGGAGTGCTGACTCATGAAGTTGGACGTCAGGTAGGTGAAAACGGGTACAGGTTTGAGTAAAGATTTTATTGAATCATTCTTGATGAAAGACGGTACTCCTATTTATAATACAAACTCAGGTTATAAGGGAGATGAAAATCAAGAAGCTGAAATTTCGGGTCGTGATCCGCGTCTTTACCAGTTGATTGATAATCAGCATAAGCCTTATAGAGTACAGAATGGAAAACCGAGTCAAAATCCGGTAGCTGACTGTAGCGCCAGCAAAAGTGTAACTGGTTATCCGTGTACTAAATACCATTCAGCCAATACCAAACAGGCGGAAGCTCGTAATACGTACTATGACTGGTTCGTTTATCGTTATGCCGAAGTATTACTGATTAATGCAGAAGCGCATGCGGAATTGGGAGATATCAGCCAAAGCATTCTTGATAAAACTATCAACAAGTTGCGCGACCGTGTAGAGATGGCTCATTTGACTATGAATCCTGTAGCCGATGCTGCTCCTGTTAATTACGGATATCAACTTTCCAATTTGTTGTATGAGATTCGTCGTGAACGTCGTATTGAATTAGTGGCTGAAAATCATCGTTTGGATGATTTGAAGCGTTGGAATGCTATGAAACTGATGGAAAATCCAAAAACTATGTTTGGCTTGAAGATTACCCCGACTGTAGAAAAAGAATACGAAGCAGTCAATGTTACATTTGGTGGTGATAAAGGGCGTCCTGTTATAGAATATCAGGGAGCGATTTATCTGTATCAGTATCCGTCAAAGGCTATTGATGATGCCGGTCGTAAATGGAGTAATGATGACCGTAGATGGTTATATCCGTTGCCAACTAATGAACTGGTGCTAAATCCTAATTTGGTTCAGAATCCGAATTGGTAATATCTAAAAAGAATAATATAGCTGTGCATTTTTTGCACAGCTATCAATAAAGAAGGGTTGAAGCTGTAAATGCTCAAAGTAGACATTCTAGTCTGTAAAAAGCAAAATGTTTCTATTTTATGGGATTATCTTAAAACCCTATGTATGCTATAGTTAATAACATAGTTATTATAATAAGTGTTGAATTTAGATTAACGGAAGGGGGCAAGGCGTTGTTCCTTTTTCTTTTTTAATCTTCTCTTTTCTCCAAAAAAGTTTATCTTTGCATTATTATATGCTAACTAATTTATAATTTTATGAAAAAACACGCTAATCTTTTTTGTGTTGGTGCAGCCTTGAGCTTGCTTTGTGCTTGTGAGTCGGTTGTAAAAGCTCCCGAACCTATTCTTCCGATACCCGAAGCCAAGCAAGTGGAATGGCAAAAGATGGAAACATACGCTTTTGTGCATTTCGGTCTGAATACTTTTAATGACCGTGAGTGGGGATATGGTGATTCTGATCCGAAAACATTTAATCCTGCGAAGCTGGATTGCGAACAGTGGGTGAAGACTTTTGTTGCTGCCGGTATGAAAGGGGTAATTCTTACAGCCAAACATCATGACGGTTTTTGCCTGTGGCCGACGGGACTGACTGAATATTGTATTCGGAATACTCCTTATAAAGATGGGAAAGGGGATATTGTCCGTGAGTTGTCGGAGGCATGTAAAAAGTATGGCATTAAATTCGCTGTTTATCTTTCTCCATGGGATAGAAATCAGGCTATTTATGGCACACCGGAATATGTGGACTATTTCTATAAACAACTGCATGAACTGTTGACTAATTATGGTGCGGTGTTTGAAATTTGGTTTGACGGAGCCAATGGCGGTGATGGTTGGTATGGTGGTGCGAAAGATTCACGTACTATCGACCGGAAGACTTATTATCAGTATGACCGCGCTTATGAAATGATTGATAAATATCAGCCTCAGGCAGTTGTCTTCTCCGATGGAGGTCCCGGTTGCCGTTGGGTGGGAAACGAGAACGGATTTGCAGGAGCCACTAACTGGTCATTCTTGCGTGCCGGAGAGGTTTATCCCGGTTATCCTAAATATAGCGAACTGCAATACGGCCATGCTGACGGTAATCAATGGGTGGCAGCCGAGTGTGACGTTTCCATTCGTCCGGGATGGTTCTATCATCCGGAGGAAGATAATCGTGTGAAGACAGTAGAACAGCTGACAGACCTCTACTATCGCAGTGTGGGTCACAATGCAACTTTGCTGTTGAATTTTCCGGTAGACAGAAATGGATTGATTCATCCGGTTGACTCTGCTAATGCAGTGGATTTCCATAAAAATATTCAGAAGCAATTGGCACATAATCTTTTGTCGGGTGTCGTTGCTGAGGTTTCTGACGAGAGAGGAGGGAAATATACAGCTAAGGCCATGACGGATAATGATTACGATACTTATTGGGCTACCAATGATGGTGTGGTGTCGGCAACCGTAGAGTTTGATTTGCCGCAACAGGAGAAGGTGAACCGCATGATGCTGCAAGAATATATTCCTTTGGGACAGCGTGTGAAATCTTTTGTTGTGGAATATAATAAGGATGGTCAATGGTTGCCGGTGAAGTTGAATGAAGAAACGACAACAGTGGGATATAAACGTTTGCTCCGTTTTGAGACAGTAACAACCGATAAGCTTCGTGTGAACTTTACGGATGCCCGTGCTTGTCTCTGTATTAATAATGTAGAAGCCTATTATGCCGGAGAGACTGCTGATGTATCGTTTGACAATACAGTTGCGGATATAAAGAGTTATCCTTTTACATTAGTCGGTGTAGATGAGGCGGAAGCTAAGAAGTGTGCAGATAAGGATGATACTACAACGTGTTTTTGTAGATGGTAACACGGTAGTTGTTGACTTGGGAGAGGAACAGACTGTTGCTTCTTTCCATTATCTGCCCGACCAAAGTGAATATAATAAAGGTTTAATTTCCGGTTATGAGATATCTGTAGGTACGGATGCCAATGCAATAAATAATGTGGTAACTAAAGGCGAGTTCTCTAATATCAAGCATAATCCGATATTGCAATCGGTTTATTTCACCCCTGTAAAGGCACGTTATGTAATGCTGAAAGCAGTGAAGATGGTGAATGAAGGCGAGACAATGGGATTTGCAGAGATTGGTATCAGATAAGATTGTTCTTTAATTGTTGATGGAAGACAGTAACACCGCAGGGGGGGAAGAAAAACTTCTGCCTCTGCGGTGGTTATGCTATAATAAACGGTATATTCCTCCGGCAAGTACCCGTAGTACCCCTTTCATCTCTAGTTCAAAGAGCAGGGCGCTCATTCGGTTGACAGGAATATTGGTATCTACCACCAATGTGTTGATTTGCAACCCGTCGGGTCTGCTTTTCAATAGCCCTACCACCTTTTCTTCTTCTTCGCTTAAGTCGGGAAACAGTTCTCGTTGCCGGGGTGTGGATGATGTTTTTTCTTTATCTTCACTCCATCCCATGGTTTCTACAAAATCTTTGGCTGATAAGATTAGGGCAGCCTGATTGCTTTTTATCAGTTGGTTGCATCCGGCGGAGAATTCATCATTTATCCGTCCGGGAAAGGCGAAACAATCCCGATGATAACTTCCGGCAACGCCGGCTGTAATCAGTGCGCCTCCTTTGTCGGCAGACTCAACAACAATAGTGGCATCGCTCATCCCTGCCACGATGCGGTTTCGCCTGACAAAGTTCTGTCGGTCGGGGTTTGTCCCACTCATAAACTCAGTTAACAGTCCTCCCTGTTTCAGCATTTCTATTGCCGTTTTACGATGAGCAGAAGGATAAATGCGGTCCAGACCATGTGCCAATACTCCAATTGTATTGAGGTGGTTTGCCAATGCAGCGCGGTGAGCATGAATATCTATGCCGTAGGCCAATCCGCTGACGACAAGTACTTCCGGGAGCATTGCGGCTAATTCTTCCAAGAATCGGATACAGATATCCTGACCGTAGGCAGTGGCATGGCGTGTACCCACGATATTGATTATTTTCAAAGCATTCAGATCAGCGTTTCCCCGATAGTAGAGCACAAGGGGAGCGTCATCACATTCACGCAGCCGTGAAGGATAGTCCTCATCGGTCAGGTGTCAGACAACGGATGCGGTTCGTTTCGGTAAAAAGAAGCTCTTCTTCGGCACGACGGAACGCTTCAGGACAATCCAAAGCTTTTATCTGTTTGGGAGAAATACCGGGAACCAGTTCGCAAAGGTCTTTCCGGTTGCGGAATACGGCAGTGGCACTTCCCAATGCGTCGACCAATTTATGGATGCCGATTAGCCCCAGGCCCGGAATGCGGGTCAGGGCTATGGAATATAGTTGTTCGTCTTTCATTGTTTGTTCAGATAGGGTGCGAAAGTCTCGTCAAACAGAGCACTGTCACCCAATCTGCCGTTTACTACACAAACCGATTCTACGGTTGCTTTGATGGCTACCTTCATGTCGGGTAGGCGGAAAATGTCTTGGTAGAATACATACTTGATGCCTTCCTTCTTAAGGTAGAGTTTAGATACGAACTCGTCTCCACTCTTCAGTGGGGTTTTGAAAGCCATGGTGAGGCGAGCCACTACCGGATCCACTCCTTCTTTCGTGCAGTTTGGCAAAGCTGATACCTACCGAAGTGAGGAACTCGTGGCGGGTATGTTCAGATAATGTTGGTAATTGGCATTATTCACAATTCCCCTGCAGGTCGCATTCATAGTCGCGTACCTTCATTTTTAATTCATAAATATACTTTTCCATATAGCAAAGGTAAGGAAAATTATGTTTCTTTGCAGTGAAACAAGAATAAAGATATGATGAAACTGTATGCTTCCCCGTTACAGGGCTTCACTGAAGCCCCGTGGCGCAATATCCACCATGAGCTATTCGGTGGCATTGACGCTTATTACACCCCTTTTGTACGCGTAGAGAAAGGGGAGTTCCGAAACAAGGATATCGAGACATTGAAAAGGAAAAACAACAAGGTGACTTGTTTGATTCCGCAGTTGATAGCTTCTACGCCGGCAGAGTTGGAAAAGCTGGTCGGTTTGTTTTTGGAACGCGGATATCGTGAAGCGGACATCAACATGGGTTGTCCGTTTCCGCTGCTTACCATGCGGCACAAGGGCTCCGGTATTTTTGCCTTATCCGTCAGAGGTTAAAAAGTGCTTCTGAATGAGCTGGCACATTATCCTGAAATGAAATTCTCAGTCAAGATGAGGCTTGGATGGGAATATTATGATGAGTGGAGACAGGTGCTTCCGTTGCTGAATGCGGTACCTCTTACACGGATTATATTGCATCCGCGCATAGGTCGGCAGCAATATAAAGGTATGGTATATAAGAAAGAACTGAGACTGTTTGCCGAGATGTGCCAGCATCCGCTGGTTTATAACGGTGATTTGCATACACCGGATGATATCCGGCGAATCGAAGAGGAGTATCCCGACTTGGATGGAGTGATGATAGGGGCGCGGTTTGTTAGCCAATCCTGCGCTTGCCATGGAATATCGGGAAGGCATTGTTCTTCCGCGTGAAGAATTATATGCCAAGGTAAATGTTTTCCATAACCGTCTGTTTTACCATTACGAGTCTTACCTGCAAGGGGGTACACAACTTTTGAGCAAAATAAAGCCTTATTGGGAATATCTTCTGCCCGACATGGATAAAAAGCTGAAGAAGGCTATTCTGAAGGCTTCTCATGTAGATAAGTATCTTGAAGCAGTCGGCATTGCTTTGATGTCTAAAAACATACTACTATAAGAATTCTTTCGAAAAGTCGGTTTATCGGGAATTTGTACTACTTTTGTAGCATATCAACTTAATAAAAAAACTATGATTAACAGATTTGTATTAAACGAAGTGTCTTATTTCGGACCGGGCGCGTGAAGTGTTGCCACAAGAGATTAACCCTCTTGGTTTGCACAAAGCATTTGTATCTACAGACAAGGATTTGCTGAAATTCGGTGTTGCCGACAAGGTATTGAAGGTATTGGAGAAGGCAGGCATTCCATACGAAATATTCAGTGAAATCAAACCGAATCCTACTGTCGCCAATGTGAAAGCGGGAGTGGAGGCATTTGCCAGATCGGGTGCAGATTTTATTCTGGCCATCGGTGGCGGTTCGTCCATCGATACTTCCAAGGCGATCGGTATCATTACTAACAATCCTGAATTCAGCGATGTTGTTTCGTTGGAAGGTGTGGCTCCTACTAAAAAGAAGTCGGTTCCTATCATTGCACTGCCCACTACAGCAGGAACGGCTGCCGAAGTGACTATCAACTACGTGATTACTGATGAAGAGAATCATAAAAAGATGGTATGCGTTGACCCCAATGATATTCCTGCCATCGCCATAGTCGATGCAGAGCTGATGTATACGCTGCCTAAAGGATTAACAGCTTCTACCGGACTGGATGCTCTGACTCACGCCATCGAAGGCTTGATAACTAAAGGTGCATGGGAAATGAGTGATATGTTTGAGATTAAAGCAATCGAAATGATTGCCCGTCATTTGGAAACAGCCGTGTCCGACCCCACGAATGCTGAGGCGCGTAACGGCATGGCGGTAGCGCAATACATTGCAGGTATGGCGTTCTCGAATGTCGGTTTGGGTGTTGTGCATGGCATGGCTCATCCGTTGGGTGCTATTTTCGATATTCCTCATGGTGTGGCAAATGCCTTGTTATTGCCTGTTATTATGGAATTCAATGCTCCGGCTGCTTTTGCCTAAATATGTCGATATTGCGAAAGCAATGAATGTTTATAAAGATGGAATGAGCCGGGAAGAGGCTGCAAAAGCAGCTGTTGATGCAGTCAAGACTCTGTCTGTCAAGGTCGGCATCCCCCAACACTTGTCGGAACTCGGTATAAAAGAAGAAGATTTGCCTCGTCTGGCTGCTTCTGCCATTGCAGATGTTTGTACTCCGGGCAATCCGCGTGAGGTGACGGAAGAAATAATTCTGGAATTGTATAAGAAGGCCTTCTAAAGGCGGTTTCGGCAGTTGTTGTTTTATGGAATAATTTAAGAGGGGCATCTTGTGAGGATGTCCTCTCTTTTTATGCTTTTCTTTTTCCTTATTTGATTAAATCTTCTTTTATCATTCATATCGGGATAGGAGCATTACCTTTAGTTTCTTTTCAGATACTCATATCCAATCCTGCAATACAGGCATTTCTTTTTGTCACAATATTCCTTTTTTAGTTGTATCAGTGCCTGACTATCTGATGCATTGGCTGCTTTTATTCCACATTGTTCCCACATGCGGGTAATATAGTTATATTCTGCCTTCAGTTCCTCTAGAAAAGCACCGGCACGTGCACAATACTCTTCTTTTCCTTTGTGTACTCCGTAACTGTATAGAAAAAGTTGCTACTGTATTGATTATAAGTAAGTCAAGAGAAGAATTACTTAATGTTTTTGGTCGGGAAGGCGAAGGGTGTTCGAAAGTATAGTGATTTACCCAATATGCTGAAGTACCTCCTTTTTAGGATTTCATGCACTTTGGTTACTGTTTCCGCTTCCATGATGCGCGAAAGCAGTCCGTAAGAGCGGTGATACAGCACTGCCAGTTGCGCTATTCGTATATGGGGGAAATTGGTGGGGCGCAGACGCAGGAAGCGCCATTGAGAAACATCCATCGGGGTGAGTCCGAATTTATGCGAAAGGTATTCGTATTCCTTTTTCAAACGTAAAAATAATACTCGTCGCCGGCCGTTCCTTGAAGCAGTCCTGCCTGTCCGAAGAAAAAGGCCTCTATTTGAAATAACTCATCCCGATGCTTGTCTACTGCCCGTAAAGGAATCCGGTTTGCCCAAGTCTCAAAAGCATCTCCGTTGAGGCCAAAGCCGAAATTGCGTGCCAAAGTAATGAAAAAGGCATCTTCCCAATTGCTGTTGCAACGTTTGAGCCGTTCCGATAGTTGCGAGGCTTTCTGTTCGAAACGTTCCAGTTGTAGGGCAGACATCCAGGAGTGTATCGTAAAAATGGAAAGGGTGGGGATGATGCGGTAGCAAGGCGGATAGCTTTCTGTTTCAACCAGTTCGTGATAGTTCCGGCAAACATAGTCGGGGCAGGTGAGTATCAATTGAGGAATAGGCTCGCCGTTGGTACGGTGCACATCAATATCCGCATCTGATGTAATATGCAGAATAACGGAGTCGTATGTCGCATCTGTATGGTGTCCGTGTTTTAACCAATCCGAAGAACGTTCATGTATCTCCACATTGCCTATCCATAAAATGCCGTTCAGTTTGACTTTTGCATTAAAAAAATCGGGACCGGCATTTGTGTTTGCCAGTCCCGTATCTATGATTTCAACCTTTTGGCCAGTTGTGGTTTTTAGTTCCTGAAGCGGAAATATCTTGTGTTTCCAAATGTAATGTAGTAGTTGTTCCATGTTAATGAGGTGTAAATGTTAGGCAAATGTAATGGTTTACAGTGAAAAAAGCTATCTTTGTAGCAAAAATATATAGACATACAATGAAAATAGCATTAATTGGATACGGAAAGATGGGTAAGGAAATCGAAAAGATTGCCATTGCCCGCGGACATGAGATTGTGAGTATTATAGATATTAATAATCAGGAAGATTTTAACTCCGAAGCTTTCAAATCGGCGGATGTGGCTATTGAGTTCACTAATCCTACAGTGGCATACGATAATTATATGAAGACTTTTGCAGCCGGGTGAAGTTGGTATCGGGCAGTACCGGATGGATGGATCGCCACGGTGAAGAGGTGAAAAGGCTTTGTACCGAGGGAGGAAAGACTTTGTTCTGGTCGTCCAATTTTAGTCTGGGAGTAGCTATTTTCTCGGCTGTCAACAAGTATTTGGCTAAAATTATGAACAACTTCCCGGCTTATGATGTCTCTATGGTGGAAACGCACCACATTCATAAGGTGGATGCACCGAGCGGAACAGCGATTACTCTTGCAGAAGGTATTTTGGAGAATATCGACCGCAAGGATAAATGGGTGAAGGGAACTTTGGTGGCACCGGATGGCAGCGTGTCGGGCAATACGGTTTATGCTCCTGATGAGCTTCCCGTCAGCTCTGTTCGCGAAGGTGAAGTGCCGGGTATTCATACTATTCGTTATGATTCGGAGGCAGACAGTATTTCGATTACCCATGATGCAAAGAATCGTAAAGGATTTGCTTTGGGTGCAGTTTTGGCTGCCGAATATACGGCTCAGCACGAAGGATTTTTAGGTATGAATGATTTATTCAATTTTAGAATATGATAAAAGCAACACGTGCACAATGGATTAAGTTTGTCATTGTATTGGTACTTTGGCTGGTGTTTCTCGTTTGGCTGAAAAGCTGGCTGGGATTGGTGGTAGTGCCGTTTATCTTCGATGCATATATTACGAAGAAGATTCCTTGGACCTGGTGGAGAAAGTCAAAAGAACCCCACTGTGGTGACCGTGATGGGGTGGGTAGATGCTATCGTTTTTGCTTTGGTGGCAGTTTACTTCGTGAATTTGTATTTCTTCCAGAATTATGTGATTCCTTCTTCTTCACTGGAAAAGTCATTACTGGTGGGTGATTATCTGTTTGTCAGCAAGTTGAGTTACGGCCCCCGCGTACCGCAGACTCCGTTGCACATGCCGCTGGCACAGCATACATTGCCTGTTTTCAATTGCAAGTCTTATTTGGAATTTCCGCAATGGGACTATAAGCGTGTAAAAGGTCTGGGGGATGTGCAGTTGAATGATATTGTGGTGTTTAATTTCCCTGCCGGAGATACGGTAATGGCAAATGTGCCCAATGATGATATTTATCGTGTGAGCTATCAGGCCGGTAAAGAACTGACTAAACCGGTGGATATGACCGGAATGACTCCCGAACAGCAGCGGATGGTGTTTGATTATTATTATCAGGCAGGTCGTAAATATATCGATGAGAATGCCGGTACTTATGGCGAAGTGATTGCCCGCCCCGTAGACCGTCGCGAGAACTATGTAAAGCGGTGTGTGGGACTTCCCGGACAAACGCTTGAAATAAAAGACCGTGTTGTCTATCTGGATGGGAAGGCAAATAAAGAACCTGATAACGTGCAGTATCGCTATCTGGTGAAGGTGCATAAAGCCATACCGGATGATTTGGCACACGAGTTGGGTATCAGCCACGAGGATTTGGCTTATTATTATCCGGAGGCTTCGGCTTATAATATTCCTTTGACAGAGAAGGCAAAAGCCGGTTTATTGGCACGTAAGGATATAGTGGCCGGTATCGAGAATGTTCCGGGTGATGATGCGGGAGGCCTGTATCCGCTGAATAAACTGACCGGTTGGACTACCGATAATTATGGTCCTTTGTGGATTCCGAAGAAGGGTGAGACAATCCGACTGACATTGGATAATCTGCCGGTTTATGAACGTCCCATCCATGCATACGAGGGCAATGACCTGAAAGTGAAAGATGGAAAGATTTACATCAACGGAAAGGAAACAAACGAATATACATTCAAGATGAACTATTACTGGATGATGGGTGATAATCGTCATAACTCCGCCGATTCCCGTTTCTGGGGATTTGTGCCCGAGGATCATGTGGTGGGAAAACCTATCTTTATCTGGTTGTCTCTTGACCCCGACCGCGGTTGGCTGGACGGCAAGATACGCTGGAACAGATTGTTCTCTTTTGTAGATAATATTAAATAGTGCACATTCCCCGTGTCTCAATATGGATAAAGGCAATGCTTACGGCAGTCGTTTTGGTGCTGCTGATAAAGACATTCGCTTTCACCTCCTGCACCATTCCTTCTACCGGCATGGAAAACAGCCTCTATCAGGGCGAGAGGGTTTTGGTGAATAAATGGAGTTACGGGTTTCGTGTGCCTTTTTCCACTTGGCGATGGTTGGAAAAACCGGTCGGGAAAGGGGATATCGTGTTATTCAATAATCCCAGCCCGCGCTCTTTGCAGACAATGGTTGGTAACCGCGAGTTGTTTATCAGCCGTTGTGTCGGTATTCCGGGAGATACATTAATGTTGAATGAGGAGTTATTGCTGACGGACGAGCATGTGCTCAGCCCCGACAGCAAGTCTCTTTATGTATATCCGCATACGGCAGAAGATACTGTGTTGCTGGCTATGCAGCAATTGGGTATTACAGGAAATCAGCTGGTAGGGTATATGGATGAAAGGTATATCCGCAGTTTCAGTCACTATGAGTATTATTTGCTTGAGCAGAAGTTGGCAGGAAAAGTGAGTCTGCTTCCCTTGTATCAGAAGGAGGTGAGCAAGAGTCATCCGTTTGTGATTCCGGCCAAAGGCAGATCGGTAAAGGTATATCCGTGGAATGTGACTTTGCTGTGTAATACTATCATGCGCCATGAGGGAAAGCGGGCTTCTGTCAAAGGAGATACTCTGCTGGTGGAGGACAAGCCGGTTTCGGCTTATACATTCGAGAAGAATTATTATTGGATGGCATCCAATAATCCGATAAATCTATGTGACTCGCGTCTTTTCGGGCTGGTACCCGATGATCATTTGATAGGCAAGGCCTGGCGCATCTGGTTTTCCTCACGGAAAGGACGCTTTTTTGAACGAGTACAATAATGGAGAAAATAATATATGTAGGCTCTGCCTATTTAGCTCCGGTAGAATATTATACCAAATTGTTTGCATACGATAAGGTGTATGTGGAGCGTTATGACAACTATGTGAAACAGACTTACCGTAATCGTTGTGTGATTGCAGCAGCCGATGGTCCGTTGGCATTGACTATTCTACTGAAAAGAGTGACAGTAATAAATGTCTGATGAAAGATGTCCGTATCTCTGATCACGGTAATTGGCGGCATATACATTGGCATGCTTTGGTAGCCGCTTATAAGCATAGTCCTTTCTTTGATTATTATGCCGATGACTTCCGTGTGTTTTATGAGAAGAAATATCCTTTTTATGGGATTTCAATCAGGAATTATGTAGTTTGATATGCCGTTTAATTGATATCGAACCCCAGATGGAAGGAACGGTCGGCTATCGTACCGAATTTGCTGCCGGAGAGGATGATTTTCGTGAAGTTATCCATCCTAAACGTGATTATCGTGTGGCAGATACTGCCTTTATCCCTAAGCCTTACTATCAGGTGTTTAAAGAAAAACACGGCTTTTTGCCGAATTTGAGTATAGCCGACCTTTTATTTAATATGGGGCCGGAGAGTTTACTCGTTTTGCGAGATAGTATAGAACCATTAAACTTATAATATCATGAATAATTTATTTAGTGTAAAAGATCAGGTGGTAGTTATCACCGGTGGAACAGGTGTATTAGGGAAGGCCATCGCTGCGCACTTGGCTGCTGAAGGAGCAAAGGTAGTGATTCTGGGCCGTAAGGCAGAAGTGGGCAATGCCATTGTGGAAAATATCAAAGCAAAAGGTGGGGAAGCCATGTTCCTGGTGACTAATGTGCTGGATGAGGCTGTCTTGAAACAAAATCTGGAAGATATTTTGGCTAAGTATGGCCGTGTGGATGCGCTGTTGAATGCTGCCGGAGGAAATATGCCGGGGGCAACTATTGCTCCTACAGGTACTTTCTTTGATTTGAAGGTGGATGAGTTTCAGAAAGTGCTGAACCTGAATCTGACAGGTACAGTACTGCCCACTCAGGTATTTTTGAAACCGATGGTGGAACAGAAAAAAGGTGCTATCGTAAACTTCTCATCTATGGCTGCCTTTCGTCCGATGACTCGTGTGTGCGGTTATGCGGCTGCCAAGGCGGGTATTTCCAATTTTACTGCATTCATGGCGCATGAGGTGGCAACAAAATTCGGTGAAGGTATTCGTGTCAATGCCATTGCTCGGGTTTCTTCCTGACCGAACAGAACCGTGCTTTGCTGACTAACGAAGACGGAAGCTACACAGAGCGTGGAAATGATGTGATTCGCCAGACTCCGTTTAAACGCTTCGGTCGTGCGGAAGAGTTGTGTGGAACAATACAATATTTGATTAGTGAAGCTTCGTCTTTTGTAACCGGTACGGTGGCAGTAGTAGACGGCGGATTTAATATTTTTGCAATGTAATATTTGATTGGTTATGATACTATGTGAACAAACATGGCGCTGGTACGGCCCGGAATGATCCTGTATCTTTATGGGACATCAAACAGACCGGTGCAACCGGTATTGTTACTGCCTTGCATCATATTCCCAATGGGGAAGTGTGGACGGTAGAGGAAATCATGAAGCGCAAAAAAATGATAGAAGAGGTGGGGCTGACTTGGAGTGTCGTTGAGAGCGTGCCCGTACACGAGTATATTAAAACTCAGACAGGAGACTATCTGAAGTATATAGAGAACTATAAACAGAGTTTACGTAATCTGGCAGAATGCGGCATTATGGTTGTTACTTATAATTTCATGCCGGTACTCGACTGGACACGCACCGATCTTGCTTATACTTTGCCCGACGGCTCGAAGGCTTTGCGGTTTGAACGGGCTGCGTTTGTGGCTTTTGATTTGTTTATTTTGAAGCGTCCCGGTGCAGAGAAAGAATATTCGGCAGAGGAAAGGGAAAAGGCTAAGGCTCGTTTTGCCCAAATGGATGCGGAAGAAATCCATCGTTTAACCCGGAATATGATTGCCGGTTTGCCGGGATCTGAAGAGAGCTTTACATTGGAGCAGTTCCAGCAAGAGTTAGACCGCTATAAAGATATTGATGCGGAAAAGCTTCGCAAGAACCTTATTTTCTTCCTGAAAGAGATTTGTCCGGTGGCAGATGAGGTCGGAGTGAAATTGGTTATCCACCCGGATGATCCGCCACAGCCGATTCTTGGCTTGCCTCGTATCATGAGCACGGAAGAGGATTTTGAGAAGTTGGTTGAAGCAGTTCCTAATCCGTCTAACGGCTTGTGTCTGTGTACGGGCTCATTGGGTGTGTCTGCACGCAATGATTTGGCAGGAATGATGACACGTTGGGGTGACCGTATCAACTTTGTGCATTTCCGCAGTACTCAGCGTGACGCGGAAGGAAATTTCTATGAGGCCAACCACTTGGAGGGTGATGTGGATATGTATCATGTGATGAAAAACCTGTTGTTATTGCAACAGCGACGTGGTGTGTCTATTCCGATGCGCCCGGATCATGGTCATCAAATGATAGATGATTTAAAGAAAAAGACTAATCGGGATATTCCTGCCTGGGTCGTATGCGCGGTCTTTCCGAGCTTCGCGGACTGGAAAAGGGGATTGCCATGAGTATGGAAGAGGGCAAATAAACGGTCTGTTTCCAGGTATAAAAAACGCGGACGTATGCATGGAATTATACATACGTCCGCATGGGCTTATACATACGTTCGTGTAAGCCTGCACGTACGTCCGCGTGAGCTCACACGTACGTACGTGTGGAATGAGGGTTTAACGGAGGGTTTTTAACTCTCCGTTTTCCATTGCAATCTTGTAAGTTTTGCCTTTTGAGGTCTTGAAGGTGAGCGTCTTGTCGCCGTATCTCACATGGCAGGGAGCACCTGCTTTAGACAGGATAGTGGCTTCTTTCAGGCTACCGTTTTCCCATGTTATGTCGACTTCAAAATTACCTTTTGCACATAATCCTTCTACAGCACCGTTTTTCCAAGCATCGGGAAGTGCGGGCAATAACTGAATGAATCCCATATGGCTCTGCAGCAACATTTCGGTAATGCCTGCCGTGCCTCCAAAGTTACCGTCAATTTGGAAGGGTGGGTGAGTGTCCCATAAGTTATTCATTGTTCCGTTTTTCAGTAAGTTGCCGAAGAGCTTGTATGCATGGTTCCCGTCTTGCAGACGTGCCCATTGGTTTAATTTCCATCCCATGCTCCAACCGGTCGCGCCGTCACCTCTGTGTTCCAATACTACTTTGGCGGCTTGTGCCAATTCGGGAGTCGTGACAGGAGAGACTGTATGCCCCGGATGCAGGCCGAACAGATGGTTTACATGGCGGTGTTCGTCTTTGGGGTCATCAATATCTACCGACCACTCCATGAGTTGACCGTAACGACCCACTTGATAGGGAACCAGATTGTCCAATACGTGTTGCCACTGTTTACGTTCTTTAGCGTCTACTCCCAATACTTTGCTGGCATCGATGGCATCCAGCAGAATTTCGCGAATGACGGCATGTACGAAGGTGGCTCCCTGATCTACCGGTCCGTGTTCGGGAGAGGTGGATGGGGCGGCTGTGTAAGTGCCGTCAGGGCGATGCCAGGTAGTCTCACGGCAAAGTTGGCACTGCTTTTTAATCAGGTCATACCCTGTTTTCTTTCAGGAATTTTTTGTCGCGTGTGTAGTCATAGTAATCCCATATGTGAGTAGCTAACCACGGTCCTGCCATGGGATTGAAATTCCATGACATATCTTCGTCTGTCAGCGGAGAAGTAAATCCGAAGATATTGCCGGAGATGGATGCTGTCCAGCCACGTGCACCGAAGTATGCCCGGGCTGTTTTTTCTCCCGGTTTTACCAATGTGCGGATAAAATCGATTAATGGCCATGCACATTCGCCTAGATTAGTGGAACAGACAGGCCAATAGTTCATCTGGATATTGATATTGTTATGGTAATCCACGTGCCATGGACCGTCCACACCATTGGCCCACATACCTTGAAGGTTGGCGGGAAGGTTGCCGGGACGGGAACTGGCTATCAGCAGGTAACGGCCGAACTGATAATAAATTTCTTCCAGTTTATAGTCGGGATTGCCTTTACGGTAACGGGCCAGACGTTGGTAGGTGGGCAGATCGGTAACTGCCGGATACTGTAACGTCATGGGGGCATGAGGGTTTAGTGTCAGTTTTACCCGGTTAAACAGGTTAGTATAGTCAGCCTTGTGGCGTTCGCACAACTCATTATAGCTTTTGCCGGCGGCAGTATTCATCATGGCAAGAGTGGTCTGTTCCGGGTCTGCACCTACGTATGTTTTCGGGTCTTTAAAGTCCGGGTCAAAGTTCAATTTGTAGTCGGTGTCAGCTGTTAAGAGAAAAATGACTTCATCTGCTCCTTGTGCAATGAGTTTCCCGTCAGTGGCAGTCAGGTTTCCTCCTTTATGGATGGCACGGATGCGAAGGGCAAACTTCATTTGATTGTTTTTCAAACGTCCGGTATAAAGCAGGCTGTTATTTCCGTCCGCTTTTATGGTGCCTGTTGCTTCGGGGTTTGCTCCGTAACTGAATACAAGATTCTGCATACCCGGTTTGTCGGCTGTAAACTTAATAACCATAACACTGTCGGGGTAGGATGCAAAATATTTACGCTCATAGTTTACACCGTCTTTACGGAAGCTTACAACAGCGAGAGCGGAATCCAGAGAGAGGGCGCGTTTGTAGTTTGTCATGCCTATCTCGCTCAGTCCTGTTTCAATGTATGCTTCTCCCAAACTGGTGTAAGAACCGAAACGGAACGGAGTTTCGCGGCTGGGTTCGTAATCTGCCAGTCCGTTGAAATTGCGGCGGGTAAGCTCTTCTGCTTTTTTTTGATTCCCTTCAACAAATGCTTGTCGTATTTCAGGCAATAGGTGAGCTGATTCCTTGTTGACATTCCAATAATAGTCAGCTCCTTTCTCTGTGTTCGGACCACCGCGCCATAGAGTCTTTTCATTCAGTGTAATACGCTCGGCAGCTACCGAGCCCAATATATTTCCTCCCAGACTTCCGTTCCCGATTGGCAAAGAGTTACTTTCCCATGATTTGTCGGCAGTCGGGGCATACCAAGAAGCACGTCCGTCCAGATTATTGGGCTTGTCAAACCAAATGCTCAGCCCTTTTGTGTAATCAATACTTTGTGCATGCATAGAGGCAGCCAGTAAAGTACTGATAAGGCATAAATGAAGCTTTTTTCATGTCATTATGATATTAGTTGGGTTTTATTTTGCAAAGATACGATTTTCTATGAGTATACAAGTGTAGAAAGGTATTCTTCGGCAAACATTTCATTGGCTATTTCCAGTAATTGCTCTGCAGTCAGGGCTTCTATACGTTTAAAGACTTCTCCCGGACCTTCAAATTTGCCGTAATGCAGAAATGCTTTTCCCATATCGAGTGCATTGTTTTCAAAGTTGTCACTTGCCACACCGATTTGTCCGATAATCTGTTTCTTGGCGGCAGTCAGTTGGGCACCGGTCAGTTTATTGTCACGTAGCTTTTTCAGTTCTTTGTGTACCAGTCGGATGCAATGGTCCACGTCTTCTGTGTCAGTTCCGAAATAGATGCAGAATACACCCGTATCGGTATAAGAAGTCAGGTTGGCCTCTACATTATATACCAGTCCGCGGCGTTCACGGAGTGCCAGGTTCAGGCGGCTGTTCATGCCGGGTCCTCCCAATATATTATTGAGCAGATAGAGTCCGGTTCGTTTTTCATCGTATGCATGATATCCCCGGCTGCCTATCATGACATGTGCCTGGTGGGTATCTTTGTTGATGGTCAGTGTCTGTGGAATATAGGTAAAGGGAGCGATACGCTGACGGTTTATTTCGCTCAGCGATATATCGCTTACAGCTTTTTCTACTGTCCGGATTACCTTCTTGAAATCGATATTGCCTTGCACAAAAAAGACCATGTTGGTTGTTTTGTAGAAGCGTGCTGTAAACTCCAACGCATTTCGGCTGGTAAATTGTCTCAAGAGTTCCGGTTTTCCCAGAATATTTCTTCCTAAGGGGTGATTGGGGAATATCAGTTCTTCAAAGTCATCAAAGATAAGTTCGGAAGGACTATCTTCATAACTTTGGATTTCATCGATAATCACTTCTACTTCCTTGTCTATCTCATGTTGGGGGAAAGTACTGTGGAACACAATATCTGCCAGCAGTTCTACTGCACGCGGAAAGTGTTCTGCCAGAAAAGCGCTGTAAATTACTGTTTCTTCTTTATTGGTATAGGCATTGAGGTCTCCGCCCACATTTTCCATACGGTTCAGTATATGCCAGGCGTGTCTTTTCTCTGTACCTTTAAAGATAAGGTGTTCTACAAAATGCGCCATTCCTTGCTCTTGTTCATATTCATCACGTGTTCCGGCATCTACCGCAAAACCGCAATAGGCTACTTTAGAGAGGTTGGGTGCATGAATAATACGCAGCCCGTTTGACAAAGTGAAAGTATTATAGGACATTGTTTTTTAGTTCAATTCTGTTTCGGTGGACAAAAAGTACAACAAAAGTTATTGTTGTTCTTCAAAAAATGCAGATATTTGTATTCAATAACAGAATTCAAGAGAATGGATAAGATTGCTATTTTTTGTTCTGCGTCTGATAATATAGACCCTGTTTACTTCGATAAAGCGCGTGAACTGGGAACTTGGATGGGACAAAACGGAAAGACCTTGATATATGGCGGAGCCAATATCGGCTTGATGGAATGTGTTGCCCGTGCTGCCAAAGAAAACGGAAGTATGGTGATGGGCGTGGTTCCTACCAAATTGGAAGAACGCGGAAGGGTGAGCGATTTGCTGGATGTTACCTTTCGTACAGACAATCTGAGCGACCGCAAAAGATGTTATGTTGCACGAAGCGGATGTAGTGGTGGCACTGCCGGGCGGAGTGGGTACTTTGGACGAAATATTTCATGTGATGGCTGCAGCCACATTGGATTATCACCATAAAAAAGTCATATTTTACAATATCAATGGATTCTGGAATGGCATTGTGGAATTTCTGAAAGGACTGGAAACGCAGCATTTTGCACATCATCCGCTGAACAGTTATTATGCCGTGGCGGATAACCGGGAAGAACTGACCGAACTATTAAAATAAATATCTCTGTTACTTATGATGACATCTATACACGAATTGTTGAAGAAAGAGGCGGAAGCCGTATTAAATATTCCGGTTTCGGATGCTTATGAGAAGGCTGTAGCTCTGATTGTTGAGCAAGTACATAACAAAAGGGGTAAACTGGTGACTACCGGAATGGGAAAAGCCGGACAGATAGCTATGAATATTGCTACCACATTTTGTTCGACCGGCATTCCGGCGGTATTTCTGCATCCCAGCGAAGCACAACACGGAGACTTGGGCATATTGCAGGAGAATGATTTGTTGTTGTTGATTTCTAATTCCGGTAAGACCCGCGAAATAGTGGAACTCACACAATTGGCTCATACGTTGAACCCAACGCTGAAATATATTGTTATCACGGGAAATGCGGATAGTCCGTTGGCTCGTGAGTCTGATATTTGTTTATGCACCGGACATCCCGATGAAGTCTGTGCATTGGGTATGACTCCCACCACTTCTACTACCGTGATGACGGTGATTGGAGATATCCTGGTAGTGGAAACCATGAAACGTACCGGTTTTACCATTGAGGAATATAGCAAACGTCATCATGGAGGATATTTGGGAGAACGTTCGCGCGAGTTGAGTAAATAACCAATCTCCTTTGGGATGAAAATATTCAGGCTGTTATCTCTGCTGCTGGTTGTATTATTGGCTTCTTGTCTGAATAAGAAGAAGTCGGCAGATACCGGTATACCGGGAAATGAATCTCGGTATGTGGTGTTGGCTTATGTTACTTCATGGGGAGTAAGTACTCCCGAAACATCGTGCCTGACTCATATCAATTATGCTTTTGGGCATGTGGCGGATGATAACAAGGGAATACGGATAGATAACGAGCCTCGCCTGCAGATGATAGTGGGTTTGAAAAAGGAAAAACCTTCTTTAAAGGTCTTATTGTCTGTGGGAGGCTGGGGTAGTAGCCGTTTCAGTGAAATGGCGGCCAATGACAGTACTCGTACTGCTTTTGCTGCCGATTGCAGAAGAGTGATTGATAAATTTGGATTGGACGGTATTGATATTGACTGGGAGTATCCGGGTAGTGGAACGGCCGGCATATCTTTTTCTTCTGCCGATAAGGAGAATTTTACTCTTTTGATGCGTGATGTCCGGCAGGCTGTCGGGAAGGACAAACTTCTGACGATAGCTACTGCTGCCACCGGGCGTTATTATGATTTTAGAGCTATCGAACCGTATGTGGATTATGTAAATATTATGGCCTATGATATGGAAGAGGGCCTTTTCATCATGCAGCCTTGCATTGTTCGGACATGACGGAGGAATGGTCATGTGAGAGAAGGCAGTGGCCGGGGCATATTGCCGGTGGTTTTCCGGTACAGCGTCTGGTATTGGGGATTCCTTTCTATGGGCATGGAACCAACGAGGCTGCCTGAGAGTCTTTGGATTATCGCCATATCATATCTATCGACAGTCTGTATAGTCGCTGGGATAGTGTGGCACAAGTTCCTTATTTGGTTAATTCCAAAGGAACAGTCGTCGTGAATTATGAAAATGCCCAATCCATCGAGCTTAAATGTCGCTTTCTGCACCGGCAGGGTATGCTGGGAGCTATGTACTGGGATTATGATAGCGACGATGAAATGGGCACTTTACGACACGCTGTTTATCGCGGGGTTATGCAACTTCCTTGATTCTTATTTTTGTCTATTAGCTCTGTAAAGCGGATAAGCCGCTTGGAGAATCTTGTTTTTCAGCAAGACCGGATAGTCGGGGTGTGCAGCAAAGAATGCTTCCACTTCACGATACGCTTCAGGACTCCGATGCTGGGAGAGCAATGCATTTACCCAGTTTTTGGGGAAGAAAATATCTCCGGTACGTTGTACATCCAACAAAGCTTCCAATGCCGGGCGGATATATTTTATCGAATAACTTTCTCTGGCCGGATGGTTCAGATAACTTAATACGGTGGCAGTCCAAGGCTCTATTCTACGATTTTCTGCTAACATTAAAGACCGGAATAAAGCATCAAGTTCCAGTGTATCGGGGGTGACTGCACGTGAGATAAAGTCGAATTCACGTAAACGGTCGGGATTTTTGAGACGTTGACGCTGGGTGGTCAGAAGTGTTTTGCTTTGCTCCGGCATACGAAGTGAGAGAATATACGCCAAAGTTGTATAGTCTCTTTCATTCAGTTGCTTGCCGGATTGATTTGTCCAAATGCTGTAGAGCTTTTGTAAGCTTCGGTCAGATGTAGCGTTTTGAATCAAGCTTCGTAAAAGCTGGATGCGGCAAGAGGGAATGGCGTGAGTTTCGCTAAGGCGGAACATTGCTTCTTCCATTTCTTGTTTCTTTTCAAATGCTAATGTGCGGAGAGGATTTCCCAAATAACCGATAATGGTTGAGGCTATTAAAGGATTCTTTTCTTTACTAAGTCCGGTTAACAAACTGCTGCTCCATTCTTCGTCTGTGAAATGTTTGGCTTGATAATTCTCATACAGAAGCATAAGCAAGGCTTCTCGTGCGGTGTCATCGGCTGTTTCTTGCCAATGTGCCAGCAGCCACGGTAGTGTATGACTGTCGGGTATGAACAGACCATAACCACGGCCGTCTGTGTTTGGAAGAATATAGCGGACGGGGAAAGGCAGTGGTAATGTGCATAAACTGTCGGTCAGGTTGACTTCCAGAATACTATCCCGTTGCTCACCACATAAAGTGACATGGAAGCGCTGGGGCCAAGTGATTCCCCGGTGGTAAGGGTCTTCTTGACAGATTTGCAGTTTCCCGTCTTTTTGGGCAAAACGTATAGTGGGCATTCCTTTTTGATTTACCCATACATCACTGAAAGCAGCCAAATCTTCTGCCGTTTTGTTATCCAAAATGCGTATCAGATCATTCCATGTGGCATTACTGTAGGCGTATGTGTTGAGATATTCCCGGATTCCTTCTCTGAACTTGTCTTCTCCCATCAGTTCTACGAGTTTTTATCATCATCACGGGAGCTTTATTATAGATGATTTGTCCATAAATCAGTCCGGCATTTCTTAAATTGTCCAACGGCTGGCGGATGGAGGTCGTACCGGGAGTACGATCTTCCGAAAGTGAAGAAGCAGTGAATGTTTTAATCCGGTTCAATTGATGATTAATGTCCGGGTATAAAGGTTCGCTGATGCAGGCGGCGAAGTAGTTGGCAAAAACTTCTTTTGTCCATACATCATCAAACCAGTTCATTGTAACTAAGTCGCCAAACCACATATGAGCTGTTTCATGTGCAATAAGTTCGGTACGTCTCAACTCTTCATCAGGGGTAGGATGCTCACTCAGAAACATCTGATTGTCGTTATATAAAGTAGCGCCGGTATGCTCCATGCCTCCGTATTGAAAACCGGGTAGAATGATGAAATCATATTTGGCAAACGGGTAGGAGACCCCGGTATAATCTTCCAGCCAATGGAGGGAAGCCATAACTTGCTTGAAAATAGTATCTAATTGTGCTAATTTCTTCGGGTCTGTTTCCCGATAGTAAGCCGAAATCTTTCTGCTTCCTTCCTTATATTCTTGTTTTTCCAGCTTTCCGGCAACAAATGAGAACAGATAAGTGCTTAATGGCTCGGTCGGAGCAAAATAAATGCTTTTTCTTCCTTCACGTTCTTCTTCCTTATTAATATAGGTGTTGGAGACGGCAACCCATTCAGACGGGATGTCCAATTGCAGTGTGAAAGAGGCTTTGAGGTTAGGTTGCTCAAAACACGGAAAAACGGTTCGCGCCCTGTCGGGTACTAACAAGGTATACAGGAACTCGTCGTTTCTGTTCAGAGACTGATTGCCGGCAGTAAAGCGGATATATATGTCGTTCTCTCCTTTCTGTGTTGTATTCTTCGGCAGAATAATATGTTCGTTACGGAATTCATAAGATGTCGGCAGTCCGTTTGCGGATACTTCTTTTATCTTATCCGCTTCTTCTCTGAAATCGAGGATAACCTCTTGTGCTTTGTTCAGCCGGAACCGAACGTGTATCTCTCCCTCTACCGGCATTGATTTTTGTTTTGGAATAGATAAACGAAGGTCGTATTTCAATTCATTGATTTCTTGTTTTCTGAGTTCTGCCAATTCCTGCGAAATTCCTGAGTCATAAATACGAGGATTTTGGGAAGCCGGCTGGCAGGCATTGAGCAGACAACACATTATAATAATAATTCCGTAGTGTATTTTCATCGTTTATAATTTATCTTGGTTATCGGCTGCTATTTTACGGATTCCCCGTTGAGATGCAATGAAAGCACCTCCCAATACTCTCCGTCCATCGTAAAATACGGCAGACTGTCCCGGAGCAATGGCAGAAGCCTCGGAATAGAAACGCACCAGCAAGTGTTTTTCGTCAAGAACAGCTACACGGCAAGGGATGGGCTTGCTTCGATAACGGATGCGGACAGCTAAATCTTTGCATTGCATCAGTTCCTGCATATCGGTTATCTGATAGTCTTCCACCAACATATATTCGGTTTTCAGCTCTTCTGCATCTCCCAGCATGACGGTGTTTTTCTCTGCATTGATTCTTAATACATAAGCCGGACGCCCTAAGGCTATTTCCAGTCCTTTTCGTTGTCCGATAGTATAATAAGGAAAGCCTTTGTGTTGCCCTATTTTTAACCCTTTATTATCGACAAACCATCCGGGTCCTATTTTTGTATCGATATCCGGGCATTGAGAACGAAGAAAATCACGATAGTCTCCTTCGATAAAACAGATTTCCATACTTTCGCCTCCCTGTGCTTTTGTTTCAAAACCTTTTTGACGAAGATATTCCCGTACTTCTTGCTTGGTATATGTTCCGAGTGGAAAGATGAAACGGCGCAGAATTTCCTGTGGAAGTTTCCACAGGAAATAAGACTGGTCTTTGGTCATATCATCTCCTGCTATTATATATAGGTGTCCGTTATGTTCTTCCAGACGGCAATAATGACCTGTAGATATGTGGGCACAATTAGTTTGGTCTGCCCATTCGCACAGAATACGTTCTTTGAAAAGCGGGTTACACATTACACAAGGATTAGGAGTGCGTCCTTTCATATATTCGTCAATGAAATGCTTGACAATAACTTCTTTAAATTCTTCACGTACATCGGCTACATGATGTTCTATACCTAATTTTCCTGCCAATGCCCGGGCTTCGAGCACATCATCGGGTTCTGTCTGTCCGGGAGTGGAGAATTTTGAAGGTACATCCCATGTACGCATTGTTACTCCTACCACTTCATATCCTTGTTCTTGCAGCATGATGCAGGTGGCGGAACTGTCAATCCCGCCACTCATGCCTACCAATACTCTTTGTTCTCTACTTTTCATCGTTTGTTGTTTAAAGAAACAGTTCCGGTTCTCTTCGGGCTGCACATTTCTCGTGCAACATTGGAGTATAAGGGGTATCAAATATGCGTGCTCCGTTAGGACACTCTTTTACACAGGCGCAACATTTGATGCATTTCGCTATTTCAGTTTCTATCTTTCCTTCTTGATTAAGGTAAATGGCGTGTGTGGGGCAAATTTCAATGCACTCGCCACAGGCAAAACATTCTTCTGTACATAGAGGAGCGGCCGGGGTAGACGGCGCTACATAGCGATAAGGAACGTTACCTTTGATAAAGAAATCGGCAGAAGCCTCACTGTTCTTGAGCTTTTTGAGGCAGTCTTTACCAAACTGCTCCGCTATTTGCAGGTCGTTAGCGTCCGGTCGTCCTTCGGCAACAGGCATTCCGGGGCGGCTGTAACTATGTTCCCCGATGAAAGCTCCGGCGGCAAGTGGTGTAAAACCTAAGCAGGTTGTCTCATCTCTTAGTTCCACCAATGCATCTTCATAATCCCGGTTGCCATAAACGGCAACCAAAACAACCGGAGCATTTTCTCCTTTTAATCGTCGGATTCGCTGTAGGGCAATAGGTGCCACTCGGCCGGCATAAACTGGCACTGCGATAATAGTCAGTGCATTCTTAATTTCAATAGGTGTGATACTCTCATCAAGTGTCAGGTCTGTTTCTATTCTGCGTTCCATTCCTATACCATCTCCGATGGCACGAGCTATTTTCGCCGAAGTATGCGTAGGCGAAAAGAATACGATATGCGTTGTATCTACCATAGCAATTATTAGTTGATTGGGAAACAAAGATAATGAATTTTGTTCAAAAGCATGAATAATCCTTTTCAAGATATACTGTTGCTATGCATTATGTATAAAGGATTCTTTTATTATAAGTCAAAATTAGAGAATAACTTACTAGTTGTAAACAAAATCGGTATTTTGTTAAATGATGTTATTCTGTGAACAAAAAAATAGGTAAATGGCTGCTTTCGCAACTTTTAGTCGGTAATTTGAATGATTATTATGTTAGAAGACATATATCTTCTTTTTTCTGAAATTTTAAAAGAATGTTTTTTGTTCTTTTTGGGTACAATAAAGTCATCTCCAAGTTTGAACTTCCTATGTTACATGGGGGTTACGTGCATCAACTTTTATATATATAATAATGTGTATAGCCTTTCTTCCGGTTTATTTAATGTGTGACAGTATGCATTTTCTACGCTTTTACAGGTAAAAAATATGTGAAGATTCCTATTTCTTAAAAAAATCCTGTGTTTTATAAATATTTTTAGTGGAAAGTGTTGCAGAATAGAGTAAAATGGGTACTTTTGTCCGATGAAATTATGGCTATTATAGAAACTGACTAAAAAATGATGGATGCCCTTTTTCGATTACCGAACAATGATCTTTCTGCCGCTTTACAGAAAGATAAGCTGTTTAAGGAAGTGGAACAGCAGTGGAATACTGTGTCATCTGAGGAAGGAAACTCTAGAAGAAAGGTCGATTATGAAATCTATAAAAGTATTGTGTATAACTTAGAAGTAAGAAAAGTATTTCTAGATCCAAAGCTTTCTTTGGTGAAGTTTAGTTCAATAGTCGGCACGAATACTACCTACCTGTCAAATGTCGTCAATCATTACTTTAAATGCAACTTTAAACACTTGCTGAACAAATACCGCATAAGATATGCTAAACAATTAATATCCAATGAAGTATATTCTCCAAATGAACTTTATAAACCTTGCGGTTTTTCCTCTCGAAGCGCTTTTTATGCAGCATTTAAGAAAATTATGAGAGTATCTCCTTTATATTATCAAAAGTATTATAAAGACAAGCAAATATAGCAATATTGAACTCATATACAGTTACTTAAATCTTGAAAAAAACAATAACAATTCTATTTTTTTTAAATTTATAAATTTAAAGTTTTTCTATTATGAACAAAAAATTTTTAAGTGCAGTCCTGTTCGGAGTTTTGATGGCTTCATCTACAGGAACGTTCGTGTCTTGTAAAGACTATGATGATGACATCAAGGATTTACAAGAAGAACTGAATAAAAAGGCTTCACTTGAGGAAATGACTCAAAAACTTTCCACAATGGAAACTGCTGTGGCTGATGCAAAAAAAATAGCAGAGGAAGCAAAAGCTAAAGCAGAAGAAGCTTTGAAAAAAGCCGAAGAAGGAGGCAGTGGTAGCGGTGAGGTTACTTCGACAGACCTTGAGAACTTGAAGAAAGAACTTCAAGCACAAATTAGCAAGCTTGCTTCTTTAGAAAGTGTAGACAAAAAAATCGCAGCTTTGAAAGAAGAGTTAACAGGTGACTTCATTACTTCAGAAAGCTTGCAGGCTTTAAACGAGAAGGTAGATAAATTGAGTGCCGAAGTCATGCAGATTATAGGTCATCGTTTGACTAGTCTTGCTTTAATTCCAACAGAACATATCAATGGTATTGCCGCTATTACTTTGACTACTCTACAGTATACTCCTCAGAGATATAAGGCAATGGAGAAACATGAATCGAACCCTGGTAATCATACCAATCGTCCTGTTTTAGACCATGAACCTGTTGGTGAAGCACGCTATATTTCTACAGAAAAGAATGAAGCTTATTTCCATGTAAGTCCAAGCATGGGAGTGCGTACCGAAGATATTGAGCTGCCATCATTTGATTGTATCACATCAAAAAACACACAAAGATCTGCTGATGTAACATCAAACAGCCCGATTGTACCGACAAGCAAGGAAATTAAGGATGGAGTATTGACTGTTACATTCAAAAAAAGTGAAGATTTCTTAGGCAAACAGATTACTACAGACAAGGTAGGCAACACAGAAACATTCTATATGGCGTCTTTGAAAGTTCCTGTTACTGAAGCTAATTACACAGAAACAGAGAAAGCTGACAAAGAAGCAGGAAAAATTGAGGGAGTATATGTAAATTCTGAATATTCTCGTATAGAGGAAATTGTGGCTATCCCTTATTTGGCTAACTCTAAGACTGATTTTACAAAACAGATTGATGGCGAATTTGCAGATGAGATTCAGAAAGATGCAGACAACAAAGATATTTATGTTCATTATCATGATTCTATTTGTCTGTATGGCTCAACCAATAATCAGTTAGTGGATGTTGAGCAGGCATATAATGAACCGCTTGACTTAAATAAATTGGTTACTGTTTGTACTACTACTGAAGCTAACAAACATGCAGAACACAGAGAACTGGAAAATTATGCAGATTATGGATTAGAATTCCGTTTTGCTCTTGCTCAGGCTGAATATCTACAGGGTGACCGCAAGACTGACGAACAGGCATTTGCTAAAATATTAAAAGGCAATATGCTGAAATCGGAAGTTTATGATGTGGATTTGGCAGATAACGAGTTCTCAAGAGCTTCTATCGGTCGCGAACCCATTGTACGTGTATCATTAATCGATACAAAGAATGGTAACGCACTGATTGCACAACGTTACATTAAAGTGCGTTGGATTGACAAAGCTGAAGAACAGACATTAAAACCGTTCAATTTCACTGAAGACATTATCAGTTGCAAGGATATGTTCCAGCAATTGTTCTCTCAGGATATGAATGAAGCTATCTACCATCAAGTTCAATTCAATGGTGGACAGAGTATGAGTAAGACTGAGTTCCACAATGTATTCAAGACTTTAAGAGTGAAGAGTCTGATGAAAGATGGTCAAGCAATTGATTTAAAAGAATGGACTGTTTCTACAGATGCTGTTACCAATTGGGATGAAGGTATCAAACAAGAAAAGGATGGAGCAGAAGCATTGAAGAATGACGTAGATTTGCTGTTCGGTTTCTTGGAAGACGCACAAGACAATACTTCATACAATCTGGTATGGGCTATGAACCCTGCAATTGTAGGTACCCTTAAGGATAATGGAAATGGTAACTACTCTTCTACATTTGATATCGAAATTGAATATGTAGATGCTGTAGGTACTGTAGGTAATATCACTCAGCACTTTACTCAGGAAATAGTTGCTCCGAAACAAGAATTTGCTTATCAAGGAACATACTGGAAAAATGGTACAGGTGAAGGTATATTCAACGTAAATCCGCTTGTATTCACAACTAATAACAATGGTTGGAATAATGGATCAGTTACACCTGATCATGAACATGAGTATAGTGGAACTGCTTGTGCATTGAAAGATTACAGCCATATTTCCGCAGACCTTGTCAACGGATATATCTACCAACCTACAAGTGCTAAACCTGAAAATTTGGCTCAGTTTATTAAGAATATCCGTTCTTGTGCTAAAGTAAGATTTGTATTTGATGAGGCTCGTTTCAATGACTATGATTATTTGGCTGGATATCATGTAAGCCAAGATGGTATTTCATTATGGAAGGGTACTGCACCTGATACATGGAATAACTTCGACTACGTTCAGGCAGATAAGGAAACTTTAGCTGCAACTATCGAAAACAAGATGGGTGCTGAAGAGGTGTCAAATACTCAATACTTGCCATGGGACTTCAATGAACCATTGGGTTCTGGAGCGGATGAATGCGAAAGCCACGTTCGTTTACACGAATTAGACAAACTGAATGGTACACCTGCTGCTCAGGCATTGGTTGGTAAATCTGTTCCTGTAAACTTGGTTGTTGAATACAATGAGTTTAATGTAATTCCTGTTCAGAAATTTGAAGTATTCTTCATTGATCCTTTGACTATTGACGGTAGCATCAACGGTAACTTTGTTGATGCAGAAATCGATGGTAGCTTCTTGAATGTAGCAAACGGATTCAACTTTACAGACTGGAATGGAAATAAAGTTGCAGCTCAAGACCTTACGGAAGTTAAGGACGGTGAATATGCACATGAATTGTATGACTTCTACGGTGTTCACAATGTTAAGTTCTTAACAGATAAAGTAACTACCAGCTTGTCATATGATGCAGCAACTAACACTTACAAACATACCGAAGGTGTGAAAGACGGTAAGTTGCCAACCAAGGCATCACTGAAACAGATGAAAGCTACTGAAAATGGTGGTGTGGTTGATAAAGCAAATGCTCAAGAAGTAGCTTCAGATCCTACCCACTTGGCATACTTCAACAATGAAGGTACTCCGGTTAATGTTGATTATAAGATGTATATCTCTGTTGAAGTTGCTCATAAATGGGGTGTCTTGAAGAAAGAAGCTCTCGAAGTGAATGTTCACAAGGCAGCCGGTACTCCCAATAACTAATATTTAGGACTATAATATGAAAAGGACGCTTTTTAAAAGGAGCGTCCTTTTTACGAAATCAAAATAAAAATAAACATGAAGTTATTTACTTATACGCTGATTCTTTTTACTTTTATATATTTTCCTCATGCAAAGGAGATAGCAGTAATTCTGCTCCCTTTGATGGTGTGTTTGTTACGGAATCAGGGATAAAATTTGAGTTAAAAGAAGATTCAACCACACTTATCCTATTTGACGATACCTTAAATTATGAAGGTGTATGGTCTATACATCATACTAATGAGTCAGAGTATGCCAATATAGAATTTGCCGGCAAACCGGACTATTATTATTTAAAAGATAAGAAAATCTATCGTAGCAAGAGAGAGATGGAAAGTGACTGGATGGGAACAAAAATACAATATCTCAATTGATATTTATAACATTGATGCTATTAAGAAACTTTATTTTATATCATAAATATAGAAGGGCGGTCTTCAATTGAGAAAACTACCCTTCTTTTCACCAAAATATTATAAAAGCGGCTCTCTTATTCCGCAATCATAATCACTACACGGTTCCAGTCATTTGTTGTGAAAGGCTGCACCTCGGAACCCTTGCTGTCCACACTCAGTCGGTCTGCACTGATGCCGTACCTGTTAATCAGTTCGTCGGCCACCATGCGTGCACGTTTTTTGGCAAGCTCGGCATTGACCTTTGCACTTCCCGTTCCCTTGTCGGCATAACCGGTGATGGTTGCCTTTGAGCGGGGATACTGCTTCATATAGTCCGCAATGGCCAGGATGTTGACCTGCTGGTCCTCGGCGATGTCCGTCTTTGCCAGCCCGAAGGAAACGTGGCTTTTGATGCCCGGCACGCTCTTTTCCACCTCGGGACACGGGACCGGTTCGGGACACTTGTGGTTGTCGATTACCCTGCAACTCGTTGATTTTGTCATTGAGCGACTTCACGTATGACTCGCTGTAACGTTCGTTCCTGTACGCCACCGGCTTGCAGTCGGGACATTTCAGGTTGAATCCCGTACCGAACTTGTAGGTGATGCCCACCAGCACGTTGTAATAGGAATCGAAGCTGTGGTCGTCCCGGCGGTTCCAGCGGTCGGAAACACCGTTTGCCAGGGCTTCAACATTGAAATCGAAGGCTTTGTTCAGGCGGAAGCTTGCCTGAAGGCCCAGCCTTGCCATGAAGCTGCTCGCACCCTCGTCAAAGGTCGGTTGTAACCTACCCCCCGCGATAAGGCGTGCGTGCATTGAAGAAACGTTCGGGGTTGCTTCCGCAGAACAGGCTGCTCATGTTGAACAGGCCGTCCACGGTGGCCGCACCATAGTAGAACCCCTCGGCGGGCCTGCTGCCGCTTCCGGCCCTTCCCCTCCAGCCGCTGACAGCCAGGCGGGCACCCACATAAGGATTGAAGTACTTGCCGGCAGCAATCTGTCCTGCCGGAGAAATCAGTTTGCCGATACCCGTGCCGTCCAGCGAATAGGAGGCACCAAGCTGGCCCTGGAGGAACCAGTTGTCATCCGTACTCTGAGCGTTGGCGCTCATACCGGCACCCGCCAGTAATAAAGCTGCAATAATCACCTTTACTTTCATAGTCACTACTGTTTTAATTGGTTATTTGTTTCATCCAGCCGCTTGCGGAACCATTCACCCGCCCGCTCTGCGATATGTGCTTTCTGTTCGGGGGACAGACGCGAGCCGTAGCTGCGGAAGATATAGACTCCCACTTCGTTGTCCTTGTTCTGGAGAATGGAGGATTCCAGCAAAACGGAGAAATCCTTTTTGATTTTCCCGTGGCTTTCCCCTTTCCCGGCCATCTCGTCACCGAACCGGTCGACAGCCAGCAGGAAGTCCTGCAGCCTGTCGTTCAAATCCGTCCCCGAGGTGAGGACCAGCTCTCCCAGGACCACTTTTACAACTCCCTTTTCAGTCACCACGGGAAGCGTAACGGGGAACAGGTCATCGGAGGAGGCCTTCAGCACCAATAGGGACACTTCAGGTGAGGTTTCCCCCAAGGTAAAGCGGAAAGTGCCGTTCTTCACGATGGTACTGTCATACGTTTCCGGAGTCAGTGCGTGGCGCAGGTAAACCTGCTTCCCCTCGTAGCTTTTGTCCTTTACCGTCCCTTCTATGGTGCATCCTTTGGGAACAGAAGTACACGCACATAATGTCAGAACGAGCATCAGCAGGACACCTGCCTGTGGCAGAAAACATGTTCTTTTTCTCATCTTTCTCATTTGAAAAAAGCCGTCCGGCTAAATCGCTTTAGCGGAACGGCCTTTTGTTATTTACTACGTAAACGGGTTACGTCAGAATCTGATACCGAGCTTCAGCACCGGCATATCAAAAATCTTGATATTATGGTGTGAGGCGTTGTACTTGTCAAAACCTTTGGGGCACAGCTGGATGACATCGTAACGGTAGGCCAGGGGTTGGAACTGGAATCCCAGCACCAGGCCCGGGACCAGGCTGTATTCGATACCGGCTACGCCGGCAGCCTTGATGCCGAACATCTGACCGGCACGGCTGCCCGAGAGATAGACCTGGGTAGGAAGACCGCCGAGTTCGTCGGGGTTAACCGGTTTTCCGGTTTCTTTATCGGTTTCTACCATATCTTCATCATAATAATTATCGCCTGTATAAGGTTCTGTAGTCTCGATACGTGCCATCTGGAAGCCTAAAGAGCCACCCAGATAGGGATGGATGCGAGGATTGCTCACTTTGAAATAGCGGTTAGTTCCCACGCCAACGTACCAGTTGTTGGTCATCCGTGCACTAATGTAATCTTGTGCTGGGATAATCATGTCTGGTACTTCCGTATAGTTGCCTTCCACATAGTCTTTCTTGGGAGTCAGGTTGATATTCATGCTGAACTGGAAGTTGATATCCCAGCAGTCAGACAGGAAATATTTGCCTTCAATACCCAGAATGTTGGTCAGACTATTGTTATTCAAACCGTCAATGTTCAGGTATCTGTTTAAGTCCCCTTGTGATGCCTCACCTTTGTCGGGCAGTCCGACTGAACCGACGGTATTGGTGAAGGCAGGGGAGCAGGTAGGAGGTTTTTTCATTGTAGAAATTGTTACCTCCGCCCAGCAGGACAGATACTTGCCACTGGCCTTTCTTGGGAGCAAACAACACGCCATCACTCTCACTGCCCACAGTCTGCGCCAGTAAAGGCGCAGAGAGGATAGTGAGCATCAGTAATGTGCATAGTTTCTTGATCATCGTATAATTACGTTTTTACTTAATTATTCTGCTACTTTACCGTAAAGAGCCGCAGTAACTTCTTGAACTTTGTCTGTCCAATAAGTCAATTCCTTAACTGCTGCCTCATAATTAGCCTTAGCATTGTCAACTTTAGCCTGAGCCCATTCAATTACATGTTGAGCAGACATATTGCCATTCTTATAAGCATCAAGCATTGCTTCTGCCTTAATCAATGCAGATTCAGCGGCAGGAATAGTTGTTTCTTGTAAATTCTTGATTTCAGTCTTCAGATTTCCAATCAGAGCAATGTATTTTTCTGTTTGTTGCAGAAGTTCCTCGTCTGCCCAATCTGTATCAAATTCACCAACAGATCCTTCAACCGCATCAATAACATTGCCAATCTTTTCACTCAGAGCTAAATCTGCTTCAATACCTAATTCCTGAATAGGAGCATTGATGTTATCGGCACATTCTTTTTGGGCAGCACTTGCAGCATCGATCAATTCTTTAGCTTCAGCCATGAAGTCAACTTTTGCTGCTGCAATGGTTGCTTTTACTTCTTCTAAGGCTTTAACAACTGCGGCAAACTGGTCCTTTAAGTTAACTTTGTCTTCTAGCATTTTAATTTCTGCATTAACATTAAGAATTTGAATGTAAAGACCCTTGTATTCACTTACATTTTCTGCCTTTTGCCGTTCGTATTCTTTCTTGATTTCTTCATCTGTAGCTTTTGAAGTACGACCAGTACCATTGCTTTTAAGTCCTAATTTTTCTCCGTACAATGCTATTGCAGCTTTATTCAGTTGCTCCTGCAATTCCTCAACAGTCGTAATGCTTGCAACAACAGAACTAGCTTTACTTACGATATTTTCCTTTGCGTCATCCAATATTTCTTTCTGATTAGCGTCAGGGGCACTCAGGAAAAATCGTTCAAGCCATGGCGCACAATTAGCTTTATTGTCATCGCTAAAAGCAATATCCGTAGTACCATTGAAATATTTAGTAATTTCAACGAGATAATCAGCAGCATTATCACCACTTAACCAGCCTAATACTGTGTTTGATTTCAGTTCTGTTCCTGAGCCGACAGCCTTATTCACCTTTAATGAGATAGTGTTCAGAGTAGAACCAATACCATTGTTTACTGCTGTATAATAAGTAACCAAGGCCTTAGCGAAAGCTGTTTGAGCAGCAAATTCTACACTCCATTTTGCCTTTTTCTCTTCATCTGTATCAACAGGCATCTTAGATGCTTTATTTCTAGCCTCTACATAAGCATTGATAGCTGCTTTAGCATTGTTAAGATCTGTCTTGTAATTATATTCTCCACTCTTATTGAATTTCTCTATTGCATCAGTCCATGTTTTTTCTTTGCTAGCTTGAGTATCTGTCAATTTCTTCAATTCTGCTTTAGCATTGTCTAATTCTGCTTTAGCTTCTTCTTCATTTATGGAAGGAACTGTTTGTTCATTGAGGATTTCAATAACAGCATTAATAGCATCATTCATCTCTTTATAAGATGACTTTTCTCCATCAACAAATACAATTGTATTATCCAACATTTTAGCACCTGTGTTTTCCCATTCTTGATATGTTTTCATTTCAGCTGGGCATCCACTTTCTGTTTCTTCAGCACCTTTATCTTCCTGCAATGACAATATACCCTCTAATGTTAAGTTAGTAGAGAAGATATTAGTACTTTCTTGTCATAAGAAAGATAACGTTTACCAGCAGTATTCAGCTCGTTTGCAATTTCTGCCAATGTTGATTTTAGAGCTTCTGATGCAGTAAAATCTGCTTTTTCTTCAGCGATAGCACCATTTTTAAATGTTTCACTTTTAAATTGGGATGCTTTTTGCAAAGCTTCTTGCATTGCATAAAAAGCTTTTTCTCTCTATTCTCAATAACAATCTTATTAGCTGTTAAAGTTTTATCTGCTACTACATCATTCAAAGAATCTTGCTTTGCTTTATATTCAGCTTTTACTTTCTTCCAGTTAGCTAAAGTTTCGCTTGATTCCAAAGCAGCCAAAGCTTCTTTTTTGATACCTAATTCAGCAACGGTAACTTCCAATGTTGTTTTTGCTTCAGCTACTGCTGCATTGAGCTTAATTTCACTGATATTCCCAAAGTTTCCAGCGTTGACATCTGATTCATACGTATCATATGCAGCTTCCAAGATACCCTTAGCACTATTTTCCTTATCAACTTTATCGTCTTTAGGAGACCATGTTACTTTTTCCTGTAGTTTTATCTACACTGGCAGTGTAACGAGTGTAGCTACCACTATATAATTTGGCGTATGCATAAGAATACTCTCCTTGAACATAATTCAATTGTCCCAGTTCCGCTTCACTCAGATAGTTTTTTGACAACTCGATGGCTTTCATAGCATCCTCGTAATCTTTTCGAGCTTGTGCTAAAACAGTTTCTGCGGCTAATCGATCTGCTTCCCAAGTAAGTTTGTTCTTAGCCAAATCAGCTTCAACTCTTGCCAATTCTGCAGCCCAATAAGCTTTTTCTGCCTCTGTTTTAGCAGCTTCAACTTCATTTTTCAGCCTCTTCTCTTCATTTTCCAATTCTTGTTTTGCAGCCATAGCTTCTGTCCATTTAGCTTGAGCCAAATGTTCAGCAGCATATGCATTCCTCAATGCAGCTTCCGCTGTTTCTACTGCAACCTTGGCACGCAAGAGTTCAGCCTTGGCACCGCGAAGATTTTCGATACCTGCGGGTTCATCGTTGTCGATACATCCCGTGAAAGTCACTGAAGAGCCGGCCATAAGAGCTCCGAACAGGACTACACTTAAAAATTTTTTGTTCATAATAGAAAAACTTTAAATTTATAAATTTAAAAACTTGATTTGTTTTTTGTTTATTATTTTATAAAGGACTTAATCGTATTCAGAAAGAAACGGGAGCATATTCCCGGGATACCGTGAAGGAACCACACCGACTTCTTTGGTAAAGGCAGAATAGAAGACACTTCTGGATGTAAATCCGCAAAGCTTTATCAATTCATCAGCCGTGCGCTTTTCCTTTCGTAGAAGGAGTTTGGCATACTCCACCCGACATCTGTTCACCAATGTCTTAAAGTTGCATTTAAAGTAATGATTGACGACATTCGACAGGTAGGTAGTATTCGTGCCGGTTGCAATAAGAGGATATTACGTTGATTATCAGTGGTATTTGAGAAAGAGAGTAATTCGGGATTTATCCCTTATTTTGTATAGATTCCATATAAGCATTGGAGGTATTCCACAATTTCATCAAAAAGAAATAATATTAACAGGCAAGGGAAGAAATGGGATGTTATCAGAGTAAAACGAAAGAGACATACAATCCTCACACTAATGTTATACTGTCAAATAAAAAAATGTTTTTCGTTGTTATCATGTTTCCGTAAAAAGAGGGAAATAAATCC
>VOFK01003536.1_pt1 | contig 99650 bp, 93 predicted proteins | sample 5384121 | NCBI WGS metagenome assembly VOFK01 (sample SAMN12384730, study PRJNA508395) | human gut metagenome | isolation source: healthy gut J | host: Homo sapiens
AACTACCCTCAAGTATTGCTACACAATGAAGCCATCAAAGCTTGAAGCATGGAGAAAAGATAAAATAGAGTATTAAGAGCCTGTCGACAAGAAGTTAAGACTTTTAAAGCCATGCAGAATAATTGTTCTAGATAATAATATACCTCAAATTTCTCTTTACTATAAACCGATAATCGGTGACAGCGTCCCTGAAGCAAGTCGTGCGGATTGGGACGTTAGTTACAATTTAGGTGACTCATGGAAACTGGTTCGGAAAGAAAAGAGAAAAAATAGTTCTTTGTTTAAGGTGGATGTAGTTGTGTATCCGGAAGTTTCATTAAAGAATCTGGTGATTACGCAGGTATACCAAGTGCTTTTTAACTTGTCACCGGCAGTTGAGGTTTCATTCTGGAAAGGAATGAAGTTGACCGCACAGGTTATTTTTCCGGTTTATAATGACGGGTATGGTGATTTAGCTGATAAAGTACGTCCTGGATTTCTGACATTGCAACAAACTGTTCGTTTACCTTATAATACATGGCTTACAGGAACTGTCGGAACATTTAATGCAAGCCGGTATGGAGGTGATTTGAAATTGCTTCATGTGTTAAAAGCCGATGAACGTTTTTCGTTTGAAGGACGCATTGGATTAACCGCTGCGTATGAATGGGATGGATTTGAATTTTACTATGGAACAAAGACACGCTTGACGTGGAGTTTAGGAGCTAATTTTTATTGGCCCGAATACAATGTTCAGGCAAGTTTGAAAGGTGAACAATATCTATTGGGTGAAAAAGGCGTAAGATTCGATTTGATTCGCCACTTCCGCTATTGCTCGATTGGCTTTTATGCAATGAAAGCGCAAGGGGCAAAGTCAAATGGCGGTTTTAGATTTCAAATAGCGCTTCCACCTTATAAATATAAGAGAAAAGGATATATACCGCGGGTGACGCCCTCAAAGAACATGGGGATAGCTTATAATGCAGGCAATGAACGCTATTATTATAAGGGATTCCGGGCTAACGCAAGCGAGAACATAATGAGTAATAATAGTTTTAATCCATATTTTATTAAATCAGAATTACTAAATTTTTAATTTTATTGAGATGAAAAAGAAAAGTTTCTTTAACGGCTACAATGCTAAATTAGCATTAGCCGTAGTGGCCTTAACAGGGTCATTACTCACTGGATGTTACAAAGATGAAGGATTGGATATCATCGATCCCGATCAGAGTGTAACATTGCCAGCTGCCCAGTACACAATTACAGGTACAATTTACAGTGCTGAAGGTACTATCCTGACTAATGCAACAGTCGCATCAGATAAAGGTACTGTTACTCAAAACAGCGGTTCTTTCACTATTTCAGGCTTGTCACACGGTGCTGTAAAAGTTACAGCTACTTGCACAGGTTTCGAGAAACAAGAAACTACTGTGAACATTGCTGAATTGAAACCGGGACAAGCTGCCGTTTATCCTGTTAATTTCGTGTTAGGCAAAACAGCTACAACCAAAGAAGTTGAATTGAGATATGACCTCAAAGTGACAGTTTTGGATGAAGACATGAATGTAATCAACGATGCTGACGTAACTGTATATGGTGCAGGTGCTACAGAAGTAGATTATGAAACTACTCCTCTGACTGCCGGTGCATATAAGATTAAAGCAAGCAAAGACGGATTTGTATCTACTATCCAATACATCTCTTTACCGAATGCTAAGAAAGAAGTAGCTATTGACTTCGCAGATCCGTTCGCTACTGAAGAATATGCAACTGAAATCGTTTTGGTTAAAACTGCTACAGGAACAGTCGTTCTTGCAGGTGACCTGAAGTTCGGTAACAGATGGATGTTAGCAAAAGTTGTACGTTTGTACAATGACAAGGGTACTCAATTCTACGGTGAAGGTAACTCCAACACTTATGCGTATAAGTTTAATGTTCCTGAAACTGAATTCGTAGAAGAGACTACAACCAGAGCTATTTCTTCTAAATTCTTTAGTGCTACTTTCAAGATCGTTGATGAGAATGGTATTGAAATGACTTTAGTTCAGAAGATTGCTAAACCTACAGCTAGCACCGAACCGGGTGGAGAAGAACCGAATGTTGAAGTGAAGATTGACTTCTCATTCAATGTTGAAGTTACGAGAACTAATGCTGCTCCTACTCTTCTACCGACAGTAGATACTTTCGATCCTATGATTGTAAATGGAACTGATAGAGTTAAACAATATACTTATGACATTCCAGTATTAGTAGGTATGAAGACTATTGACATACAGGGAGGTAACCTTGGCAGCGAAACTGCATTAGGTGTAGCAGTTGCTCAAGCTATGAAGGCAGCTACTGATACAATCGTTGCTGATGGATACGAAAACGCACTTATAGAAAAGGGATACAAATTCGAATTGGCACCTTACACTGCTGTTAAGAGTATCACTTCTAAACAAGAATTCGTTGATTTCACTATAGGAGTAACAAAGGTAACTTCTACTACTATTATTACTTCAGGAGATGAAGAACCGGTTGAAACAACAACAGATGTAAACATGGATCTGTCTGGAGTATATGCTAAATACCAAGCTGCAGGTACAGCTACCGTTAACTATGACGATATGGAAATCATTAAGGTTTCTCACGATCATGGTCATGACCACGGTCATGGTACAGGCAACGCTGGTGGTGGTATCATCGAAGCTGAATAATTCTGATTGTTAAGAACAATAGATCATAATTGACCCGAAAGTATAAAGTGTATAGAGAAAGGCAGATGCAGATGAAGCGAATAATAGTTACGTACTTGTTTTTATGCTGTGCGTTTGTACTTTCGGCTCAATTAACTTACGGTACTACAGGTTTGTTGCATGCCCCTTCGGCAGAAATGCAGAAAGATAAAACAATAATGCTGGGTGCCAACTTTATGAACAAGGAGATAACTCCTCCTACGTGGTACTATCATACGTACAACTATTACCTGAATGTGACCTTTTTCCCCTGGTTGGAAGTGGCATACACATGCACACTTTTTAAAGCGGAAGCACTGGGCTTGAAGCCTTACGGTTACTCGGGTTTTACGAATCAGGACAGATATTTCTCTGTCCGACTGCGAGCTTTGAAAGAAGGGCAATTCTGGAAGTATATGCCGGCTGTGGTTCTGGGAACATCAGACCCGTTTACTTCTTCCGGAGGTGGTGTTGTTGGTTCATCAAGCGGAAACGGATATTTCAGCCGTTTCTATATAGCTGCAACCAAGCACCTGCCGATAGGAACAGAAGAAATCGGAGTACACCTCTCTTATTTATATAATCAGAGAAAGGACTACAAACTGAACGGAATAGCGGCGGGTATCACTTACAATCCCAGTTTCGCACCGGATTTGAGGGTGATAGCGGAATATGATTCGAAAGATTTTGCGTTGGGTGCCACCTATTTGTTGTTCAACCATTTGCATTTACAGGTGGAATTACAACGAATGCAATATTTCACTGGTGGATTGATGTTCAGGTTCAACCTGAAATAAGAGAAATGGTGAAGAATGAATAAGTAATAAAGAGTTAAATCTATTAAAAACTAAAAAACAATGAAAAGTAAATTAGTAATATTATCTTTACTGTTGTCAGGGGCAACCATTGCCAATGCACAGACTAAAGAAAAGTACTACAGTGAAAGCTGGAAGGACAATTTCTTTATCAGTGTAGGCGTGGGTGGACAAGTTGTGACCAACCCCAGCAACTTTGATTATGGATTCGGTGAATCCATAACACCTCTGGTGAATATATCACTGGGAAAATTCTTCAGCCCGGTATGGGGTATCCGTGGTCAGGTTGCCGGATGGTCTGGTAAACTTCATACTCAATACCCTTTTGAAAACGTAGGCAAAGACGAGAATTGGTATAACTATAAGAAGAAGTTCGTTGCATTGAATGCTGATGCAATGTTGAACCTGACTAACCTCTTCTGTGGTTACAAAGAAGGCCGTAAGTTTGAGTTTATGTTCTTTGTAGGTCCTACATTGAATATCTCAAATTCTTATAGTACTTGGAATCTTGCAACAAAGACCACTGAGGTTACTAACGCTGATGGTTCTTTGACTTATAAGCAAGAACTGGATCCTTCTAAGAGTTATCCTAAAGATGATAAGGTACGTCTGTTGGTTGGCGCAAGCTTAGGTTTGGGTGCTAAATACAACATTGACCAGAAATGGGCTATCGACCTCGAAGCTCGTGGTACAGTATCTCCTTCTGTTTTCGGTTCTGTAAGCGATGCTAAAACTGAAGGTATTGTAGGCTTAACTGTAGGTGCAACCTATACTTTCGGTGGCAAGAAGTTCGTAGCTTGTGACGCGAAAGTTGATCAGAATGCTATCAACAACGAAATCAATAAGTACAGAAGCGAATTGGCACAAGCTCAGGCTGACTTGGCTAACGCTAAGAACGCTTTGGCTAACGCTAAGCCTGTAACTAAGGAAGTAGTGAAGGAAATTGAAGTTGCCGGTCCTCGTGCCATCTTCTTCAAGATTGGTAGCGCTCGCATCGATGATTACGGTATGGTTAACATCCAGTTGGCTGCTAAGATTCTGAAGGCTAACCCGGATAAGAAGTACAAAGTTGCCGGTTATGCTGACAAGGCTACGGGTAGCGCTTCCTGGAACCAGAAGTTGTCTGAAAAACGTGCTCAGGCTGTTTACGACGCATTGATTAAGGAAGGCGTTGATAAGGATCAGCTCGAACTCGTTGGATTCGGTGGTACTGCTAACATGTTCGGTAAGAACTATTTGAACCGAGTGGTAATTCTGGAATAAGATATAGGGACAAAGAGTTGTAAACTCTAATCGAAGAGAGGGCGGCTAACTGATGTTAGCCGCCCTCTTCATTTTATACTGAAATAATATTTTAATATACCAGTTTCACATTATCGATCCAGAGTGAATTACCGGGGGAACCTATGTATGCTCCTCCATGGCTGGAAGTAAACTGCAATAATAAATGTGTAGGAGCATCTTCTTCTGTTCCCCATGCTACTTCTTTGACCGGAACACTTTCACCTTTACTGTTAATAGCGTAACGTTCTTCTACCTGCAAACGCATCATGTGGGGCTTATAAGCAGGATCACCGGTGATATCTCCATACATGATTGAATAAGTAGCATTATTATGCCAATCAGTGGTATTATAGTAACGAACCACCATAGTCCCTACCCGCTTAGCAAAAATATTGCCATCCTTGTCTTCCCAACGCTTCTGCAAAAACAAATTCACCTCCGGGAAGTCTTTACCTTCTACGTCCGTTATCCGGCTGAAACCGGTAGCACGAATCCGCTTTTCCCTATCAGACATATTAACTTTATAGTCAAACTGCACAGCGATAGGTTTCTTGGTAAAGGGAATACCGGAATTCAGCATCTTTTGCGGATTCTTTGTGCCCTTAATCGGCTCATGCACTTCCCCCAAAAACATAGAACCTGCGGCAAGTACTGTGATATCAACAATACCCAATACTTTTACGCTTTCCATACGGGTATCCATACGGGCACAGTAGCCATCGCCACGCTTCTCGGGAAACACTGAAGTATTGGTTTTAGTAATACCCGCCACGCGCGCCATCACATTCGAAGTAGCCCATGGCGAACCACCCATGTTCTTATAGGCCTTATTCTCACGAATAGTCGCAGTCGGTCCAATAGCATATACATTCTTCAACGCACCACCGATAATGCCTGACTCTTTAATCTGACGGTCTATCCATTGATCCATGTCTCCGAACGGAATCACTTCCACAGTATGCTGTTGCTGCTGTGCAAGTGCCGTTCCGCAACATAAAAAAGCGGATAGCAAGCCGTACATACAAATTTTCTTCTGCATCATCTCATTAGCTTTTTTTTAATTAAAGTTCATATTTCCACTGCTCCAATGCAAAGTTCCAGTTATCCTGAACCAATTGCACGGTGCGATCATCATATTTATATTTATTCTTCTTATATCCCTTCTTTCCACCTACATACTTTTCTATATCATTGCGTGCTTCAGCAAATCCGGGAATAGACAAGCCACGATAAATCTGCTCAGTCATCCCCATAGCATCCGCTTCGAAGTCTTCGAACTTTACTTCCATCAGATTACCGGCAGGAATACAAGATTTATCAGCCTCGTATTTATGATACAGTTTGGCATAAATAGAAAGAATATTCTTTTCAATTTCGTCATTACTGATATCCTGCAACTTCAACGGCTGGATTGTATTCGTGAAGAAACTTCGGGTACTCTCGAACACCGTATAAGGATTACGCATCAGATAGATAAATTTAGCATTAGGGAACATTTTGACCAGTTCCTTCACACGTCCCGTATGGGGCGGATTCTTACTCAAGAACTGTGTTCCGTTAGTATTCCACAATGATATCTTAATCAGCTTGATAAACACTTCTTCAAAAACCTTCAGTTCCTTTTCCGTTATATCATCGAACAGCAAATATTTATCTGCATATTCCTGCTGATACTTTGGGAGGAACCAAAAGTTATAATAGGTATAAGGCATCATATTGGCAAGTGCAAACTCTTCTTCCTGTGGCAGATCTACAGCAAGTTCCATGTTATCTGTAGGACGCTTATCAGGCATCAGCCAGCTCATGTTCTTCTTGAAGAAAGGCTGTCCCCACATCATCAGATGCGGAAATACAGTTTGGTAAGTAGTATTATAGCCAAAATGCTTGTCACATGAGAAGACATTATGCACAAAGGTCGTCCCGCTGCGCCAATGGCCAAGAATGAATACCGGATCATGCTCTAACGGTTGGGATGCCAACCGTTTCTCATAACGTCCGTTCTGCAAAGGAGCCAGTGTAGAAAGCAGACGACATACCGCCTTAGTCAAACGGTATTTGCCTTTGTATGCCGCATCAATTTCCCGCCCTCTCGTAATAGCATTAAATGTTTTCCAATCGGCTCCCACCAAAGTATTTATAGGGAGTTTGTTAAATTCCAGTAAACCCATAATTATGGTACATTATTTGATTATTTTCACTTCAATACCTTGGCGCTTCAAATCTTTCACCGCTTTTTCTATGGCTTCATAGTGTTCGGGAGCAATTTCTAACTTCGGTAAGTTCAAAACCGGAAGATCTTCAGAAAGATGCATATCCTTATCCTCTACCCTATCGATAATCATACCGACAGCACTGGTATTATTGGTAATCGGATCAATCAGAATGAATGCACCTGTTGCCTTATTTTTTTCATAAGGATCAAAGAATAATTCCTTGGCAGTAGTAAGAACAACACGAGCTATCTGATTTAACTGCATAGGCAGATCATCAGGCGTCAATCGTCCATTATCAACGGACAACTGATCCATCGTATTAACATCTACTTTATATTTAATGTTACTGATACGTGAACGACTCAAATTAGTAGTCTGCTTGATGAAGAAGGATTTATTGAGATCCATCGGCTCTTCATCCATCCACACCAGCATGGCCTCAAAATTGCGATCTACAACCGGTAAATTATCAGGATGTACCAACATCTCTCCTCTCGATACGTCAATCTCATCTTCCAGCGTTAAAGTTACAGACTGAGGCGGAAAAGCATAATCCAGTTCGCCGTCATACGTAACAATGCTCTTGACACGTGATTTTTTGCCTGAAGGTAACGCTATCACTTCATCCCCTTTACGTACTACCCCTGATGCAACTTTACCGCAAAAACCACGGAAATCAAGATTAGGGCGCAATACATACTGTACCGGGAAACGGAAGTCCGACAGGTTATGATCGTTATCAATATGGACAGTTTCCAAGAAATCGAGCAAAGAAATGCCATTGTACCATGGAGTGCGTTCAGACCTCTCCACTACATTATCGCCATCCAAAGCGGAGAGCGGAATACAAGTCACATCAGGAATACCCAATGGTGCAATAAACTGTTTATACTCTTTAACGATTTCATTAAAGCGCTCCTCAGAGAAGCCTACCAAGTCCATTTTATTAACAGCAAGCACCACGTGCTTAATGCCCAGCAAAGACACCAGAAAAGAATGACGACGCGTCTGTGTAATGACACCGGTACGGGCATCTACAAGAATGATAGCCAGATTAGCCGTTGAACCGCCGGTAATCATATTACGCGTATATTGCTCGTGCCCCGGAGTATCAGCAATGATGAATTTACGATTATTAGTAGAGAAATATCGATATGCCACATCAATCGTAATACCTTGTTCACGTTCTGCTTTCAGACCATCCAGCAGCAATGCGTAATCAATGTGATCACCGGCATTTCCCATACGCTTACTATCACGTTCCAATGCATCTAACTGGTCTTCATACAATTTCTTGCTATCAAACAACAAACGCCCGATCAACGTAGATTTTCCATCATCCACCGAACCGGCAGTCAGAAAGCGGAGTAAGTCTTTCTGTTCGTCTTTATCCAGAAACTCCTTGATATTTAGTTTAGAGTTATTCTCCATCACTTTTTACTTTTTAATTGTCACCTTTATCTTCTTAAACCTAAGCATTAAAGTTCTAAAGGTCAGGTTTAAGATTTCAATCCTCAGGTTTTAATTTTTAATTCTTAATTCTTAAAAGTATCCCTCACGCTTTTTCTGCTCCATACTGGCATCCTGATCAAAGTCGATTACACGGGTGGTACGCTCACTCTTGGTGGTAGTCATCATCTCCTCTACAATTGTCTCAATCGTATCCGCATTGCTCTCTACCGCACCGGTCAACGGCCAACAGCCCAACGTACGGAAACGTACCATTTTCATCTTTATCTGATCACGATATTTTTCAGGCAGGCGGTCATCATCTGCCATAATCAAATTACCATCAATTTCTACGCACGGACGCTCCTTGGCATAATACAACGGAACAATAGGAATATTTTCCAAACGAATGTATTGCCAGATATCCAGCTCCGTCCAGTTACTCAACGGGAACACACGAATGCTTTCTCCCTTATGCACACGGGCATTGTAGATATCCCACAATTCCGGACGCTGGTTCTTCGGGTCCCATTGGTGGAACTTATCACGAAAAGAAAAAATACGTTCTTTCGCACGTGATTTCTCTTCGTCACGACGAGCACCCCCAAAAGCTGCGTCAAATTTATATTTATCCAAAGCACTCAGAAGAGCCTTGGTTTTCATCAAGTCTGTGTGTACTTTACTCCCATGAGTAAACGGTCCTACACCTGCATGAAAAGCCTCCATATTGCTTTCTACTATCAGATTCCAGCCATGTTTTTTGGCATACTCATCGCGGAATTGAATCATTTCCTTAAATTTCCACTTCGAATCGATATGCATCAACGGGAAGGGTACTTTACCCGGATAAAAGGCTTTTTCGGCAAGGCGAACCATTACCGAAGAGTCTTTCCCAATACTATAAAGCATCACCGGATTTTCAAATTCCGCTGCCACTTCACGGATGATATGAATAGACTCTGCTTCGAGTTCTTTCAGATGGCTCAATTTATATTCTTCCATTTTTTATATAATCACTTTTTAATCTGTATTTTCGGTAAAATGAGGTCGAGCAGTTGGTTGACTGACTCTTCCAGGCTGAGTTTTGAGGTATCTAACATCAATGCCGGATGAAGGGGTGCTTCAAACGGAGCGGAAATCCCCGTAAAATTTTTAATCTCTCCCCGGCGTGCCTTTGCGTACAGCCCCTTTACATCCCTACGCTCACACTCAGTCAAAGGGGTACTTACATACACTTCATAGAAGTCCTCCTGCCCGATGATATTAGCCGCCATTTCTCGGATATCATTGTTAGGACTGATAAAAGCAGCAATAGTTATAATGCCTGAATCAATAAAAAGTTTGGAAACTTCTGCAATACGGCGGATATTTTCTACACGATCAGCTTCAGTAAAGCCCAAATTATTATTGATGCCGCTACGGATATTATCCCCGTCCAGAATGCGGCAAAGTAAACCTCGCTTATGCAATTCGCGCTCCAAAGCAATAGCTATCGTACTTTTACCGGAACCGCTCAATCCGGTAAACCATATCATCACACTATGCTGACCGAGAAGTTGTTCTTTATCCTCTCTCGACAACATCCTATCAAAAATCGGATATATATTATTGTCTGTCATAATCTAATTATTAAAAGGGCCAAATTAATGGAATAAGGAATATGGATATCAAGAAAGCTATAATATTCAGCGGCAATCCGATACGGACAAAATCAGTGAACTTATAGTTTCCAATACCTTGCACAATCAAATTTGTCTGATAACCGATAGGTGTAGAGAAACTGGCAGAGGCAGCCATACAGATCACTACAAAGAAAGGCATAGGGCTGACACCCATCTGCGAAGAAATGGAGAGCGCCAATGGGAAAGCTAATGCAGCAGCGGCATTATTGGTTATCAATTCGGTAAACAAGTTCGTAATGATAAATACAGCTGCCAGTAACACCTGAGGACCGTAATGTTCAGTCATACCAATGATATAACTTGCCACTACATCTGCCACACCGGAATTAACCATTGCTTTACTGATGGCAAAAGCACACGCAATTGTTATCAGGATATCCCATGAAATGTATTTAGTGTACTTACGGGCCGGAAAAATTTTAGTCCACGCCATAATGATAGTAGTCACAGAAACAAAGAAAAACATATCCAACTTGATATTCGGGAATGCCTCTTTCACAACCGGCAGCTCGCCTACCGTAGCCCCGGTAATCATCAATATCAGTAATAAAAGGGCAAACCAACGTTTCCCCTTTCCGGGAACCGGTTCGTTATCTTTGCCATTGGCCAACAAAACGAACACGGAAGACTCTCCCCAAGTTTGAACAAAAGAATCATCCGCCATCACCACTAATGTATCACCCTCACGCAAAACCTCATTATCCAGATTCGTAGTAATACTTTGTCCGCTCCGCTTTATTTCCTTAACAGCTGCTCCATAGTGACGCTGAAAATTAAACTCTCCCAACTTCTTGTTAATACCAGGAAAACGAGGACCAAGTACAGCCTCAACCCGATGCAAACCAACATCTTCTTCCGGTTCGTCATCTTGCTTCACAGCATCCGTACGCACATCCGGCAAGAGCTTAGAAGAAAATAGAAATAAATAAATAATTCCTGCTATAGCTATGAAAATACCCACTTTGCCTAACTCAAACATAGTAAATCCTTCATAACCTGCCTCTAATATCATGCCGTGTACTACCAGGTTAGTAGAAGTTCCGATAAGAGTACATATACCTCCCAAAATAGTCACATAAGAAAGAGGTATCAAAAACTTGGTAGCAGGTAATTTTACCGACTCCGCCCAACGCTTGATTATCGGAGCAAATATTACAACAACAGGGGTATTATTAAGAAAAGCAGAAATAAAAGAGATAGTGGGAAGCATACGAAATTGGGCTTTAAACACAGTCGTCTTGCCCTGAGGAAGCAACTTTTTGATAACCTGGCCCAATGCTCCGGACTGACGAATACCCTCACTGACCAAAAATAGCATAGCTACGGTAATCATTCCTTTATTACTAAAACCTTCCAGCATCTCTTTGGGTGTCAGGATGCCGGCACATAAGAACAAAACTACAACGGAAAATAGCACCATACCGGGACGCATTTTATCCAATGCCAATGCCACCACCATGCCCAAAAGTGCCAATAGCACAAATATTATCTCAAATGTCATACATTATACTGTATCTTGTTACTATTTCATTTGCTTAGGTTCCACCACAAACCACGGATTCAGTAAATTCTCTTTATTGTAACAAAGCGGCTCTTCTTTTCCAGCCTGATAAACTTCCAATCCGGCAGCACGTGCTATAGCATGTCCTGCTGCCGTATCCCATTCCATGGTAGGTGCAAAACGAGGATATACATCCGCCTTTCCTTCGGCTACAAGGCAGATTTTAATGGAACTACCACTAGATATAAGTTCTACTTCCGAGTGTTGACGCTTCATTCCTTCGATATAAGCCTCCGTCTCCGGAGTTAGATGCGAACGGGAAGCCACGATTACAAATTTACCTCTTTCGGTAACAGAAGGCAGACGGGTAGCGGATGCAATCAGTTCATCCAGTGAAGCATTTCCGCGAGAAGTTACATTGGAGAGTTTGTATGCCCCAATGCTTTCTTCTGCAAAATAAAGTTCCTGTTTCACAGGAAGATAAATAACTCCCATTACGGGTACTGAATGATTAACCCATGCGATATTTACAGTAAACTCTCCATTTCGTTTAATAAACTCCTTGGTACCGTCCAGAGGGTCTACAATCCACAAAGCATCCCATCCACAGCGTTCTGCATAGGGTAAATGTTTCCCTTCTTCACTCAGAATGGGAAAAGGAGTATCGCACAGAAAACCGGTAATCGTTTCATGTGCCTTGCGATCCGCAATGGTTAAAGGGGAGTTATCCGCTTTTTTTTCTATTTCAAAGTCCGATGCCGGGTCATTATAGATGGAAAGAATGTCTGCACCGGCTTGCAGAGCAGCATCTATTGCGCTTAATATATATTTTTGTTCCATATATGGTATCTATACTTACACATAGTGTGCAAAATTAAAAACTTTTTCATCCTCAAAAGTTTCCGAGCTTCGTTTTATAACTTCTTTTAAACTACCTAATACATTTATAAGCACTTTTCACAATCAATAAATCAAAAAAGGAACTCCAAACGTTGAAGTTCCTTTTTCGTCTACTTTTACCTAATCTCTACTTACATCTACTTTTTATTTTCCACAGCTTCACCCGCCCATTCTACGGCACCTTTTTCTTTCAGCTTTGCCGTGATTTTTTTAGCTTTCTCCATAGCAACACTTTCATCTTCAGGGGAAGCATAAGCATGCTTATACCCCTTCACTTTATTCCATTCGCCACGGGTAAAGTCCGGGAAAGCAACGGCTGCACAATTGTTATCCATAGACAATTCGCCTAACTCAGCCAGACAACACCATTCTGCCAAATCATAGACATCCATATCTAAAGGAAGTCCATTTTGCAGGCAATATACCAAACGGCTATCCATGATAAAGTCCATACCACCATGACCACCAACTTCTTTTGCCATTTCACCATATTTCTTCAGGATGGGATGCTGGTATTTCTGCACTAGAGCTTCCATATCTTTTTTAGGCATAAAACTATGGGAATTCAAGTTATCTACCTCAGGTGCAACCCCCGATGCATTCAGTTGTTTTGCATCCAATGCATAACCTGCTATCGGATATTTATTTGCGAACCCCTTGGTACCGGTCAACTGATATAGACGGTTATAGGGTTGCGGAGTCATCACATCATGTTGTATCTCAATCACCTTTCCATTTTCCGTACGAATCAACGTAGTTGTATGGTCACCGTTACGGAAATTCTCACAAGGCTGTCCCGTTCTTTCCTCCACCAACGACTTACCTACTACCGATTTGGTGTCCATAGCAACGAGTGTCTTCATACGGTCACCACGATGTATATCCAACGCTTGCGCTACAGGGCCAAGACCATGAGTGGCATATACATCTCCCCGATGCTTCATATTATATTCCAGACGCCAACCCAGTTTGTCATTTTCACCATTCTTCCAGTAATGATCCCAGAAAGGTTCCAGATTATGAATATAAGCTCCCTGGGCACGAACGACCTCCCCAAACACACCCTGTTGCGCCATATTCAGAGTATTCATTTCAAACCAGTCATAACAGCAGTTCTCAAGGATCATACAATGTTTGCGAGTCTTCTCGCTCATATTTACCAATGCCCAACACTCTTTCAAGTCCATAGCAGAAGGAACTTCGATGGCGACATTTTTATTATTCTCCATCGCACACATAGCGACAGGGAAATGATGCAGCCAATCTGTTGCGATATACACCAGATCTATATCATCCCGTTTACACAATTCTTCGTATCCTTTTTCACCTGAATATATAGCTGCTTTAGGCATAGAAGCTCTCTGTAAATACTTCTGACATTTCTCTGCCCGTTCCTTTTCATAGTCACATAAAGCAACGATTTCTACACCCGGAATATACGTAAAACGTTCTACAGCTCCGGGACCACGCATTCCCAAACCTACAAATCCCACACGAACCACTTCCATTTTAGGTATCGTCAGCCCTATTACACTTGTTTGTTCAGCCGGACGCTCGGGAGTTTCTACAACAATCGTTCCCTTGTCCCAACTCCATTTTGTCCCTTTGTCTGAAACTTGTTGTTCAGACGATGTTTTAGTTGTGCACGCAACTAGCGCAATACACGCGCTCAGCAATAAAAATTTAAATTTCTTCATACGTTATCTATTGTTATATTCCTCATTAAAGAGAAATGCGTTATTTCATGTAATCAAGTCATGTTAGATAAATTATTCCCAAAATTAACTTTTTCTCCAATAACTAGTACCTATTATCGGCTTTTTTCGCATAAATAATTCACAATAAAGACATCATCACAATTAGTCTATACTTTGAGAATGCCTGTCATACTAAGCTTGTCGAAGCATCTCATCACGATACAGAATATCAAATTCATAGATCAGGCAAAAAAATAAGAGTGCATTAAAATCTTTTAATGCACTCTCATCTTGAAAGGAAAGTTTTCCTTTCTATCAATCAAATATCAAATAAAATCTAATGTTATTTGAGACGATACAGCAACCAAGCACTCTGGAAATCTTTACGATTAGAGTATTTAGACTTGAAAGCGTCACGTGCGTCAGCTGCAGAAGCTCTGTCGGCAAAAGTACTCACAATTACACGATACATTGCTGCATCCGGATTAAAGGCAATCACAGCACTATAACCTTCCTTATCCAAAAAATCTTTCAGGCTTTCGGCATTAGCCTTCACACTAAAGCTACCACAAACCACACTGTAATCTTTCAAACCACCCACGCCAGAAATTATGTCCACTTTTTCCTGACGTACACCGGCAGTTGCAACAGGCACACTTTCCACAACCTTTGCTTCAACCGGAGCACTCACTACCGGAGAAACTTCTACCGGTTCAGTAACCTGAGGTTCAGCCAGTTCTTGCTGTTTTGCTTTTTCATATGCTTTTTTATAAGCGCTTTCACTCGATTTACAAGAAGAGAATGCCAATGCAATGCACAATCCCATTCCTAAAAATGCTAATTTTTTCATAATCATATTGTTTTTGTTAGTAATTTCTACAATCTATCTATACTCAATATCTGCGGAATATATAACGAACTCCCTCATATTCCAGATGAAGGGATGAAGAAGTCAATTCTTCCATTGTAAATGTCCGTTCTCCATTTTCCCACCCCATATAGAATGAATAGTTTTCGTCTTCCATACTTTGAGGCAGCAAAATAATAGAAATTTTATCTCCTTTCAAAGAATAATTTCCCAAAAACGTTTGATAGCTACCATTTTTCAACAAACAAATGGCAGAAAAGCTACCTTTTTGGAAATTATAAAAGATGCTATCTTGCCGTTCAATTGAACCGTCGGCATATTGATATTGCCTCAACTGCCACTTATCATCCAAATCGCCGTCAACATTACTACAAGCTGCCAGCACAAGCACTATCAACTCGATAATCAGAAATATCTTTCTCTTTCCTATCTTCATGTAGCTAATATTCCGAATAATAAGACAAATGTACGTGGAACAATCAATCCAAAGGGCAGCATTATAGTTAAATTAAATTAATCACGTTTCTTTTCCTACCAGACAAAACCAGGTTCGAACTGTACCCGGGCATTACCTGAGCCGTACCAGCTCCGTATCTATACGCTTAGAGTAGCTACGGACCCGATACGGAGTAGCTACGAACCTAATACGGAGCAGATACGGAGCCAGTACGGAACAGATACGGAGCTAGTACATTCCGGATAGTTCTCGGATTAGTACCGAGCTTGGAACAGAAAAATAAATATTTCGAAAAAAAAGAAGTTAAGCGAACAACTTTATAAAGAAAAATGTTAGCTTTGTAGTATAAACCTCTATAAATAGAAAGGAGAACAATTATGAAAGGATTAAATGTACTCGTAGCTTTTCTGGGCGGTGCAGCAGTAGGCGCAGCCGTTGGTATTTTATTTGCTCCCGAAAAAGGAGAAGACACCCGCCATAAGATTGCGGAAATTCTCCGTAAAAAAGGAATTCGTCTGAACCGTAGTGAAATGGAAAATCTGGTAGACGAAATCGCAGCAGAAATTAAAGGCGAAGGAGCCGAATAAAACAAAACCTACAAAAAAACAGAGCCACTATGATGTTCGCAGACGACAGAAGTATTGAAAATCTCCAGCAATTATTCGTTGAGTTTAAGAAATATCTGAAACTCCAAAAAGAATATACCAAACTGGAAATAACCGAAAAACTCTCAATCCTGCTTTCCGCCTTGGTACTACTATCGGTGGTTATCATTCTTGGCATGGTGGCACTGTTTTATTTGTCATTTGCATTAGCTTATATATTAGATCCGCTTGTAGGCGGACTCATGGTAAGCTTCAGCATCATCGCCGCTTTTCACCTTCTGCTTGTTTTATTAGTAATCACTTTCCGCAAGAAACTCATCATCAATCCAATGGTGAACTTCATTGCCGGACTGTTCTTTGAGAATGATAATGAAAAATGATATCATCATGAACAATATGCCTGACTCCTCTTCCATGACTCTGGAAAGTATCGCGCTACGAAAAAAAGAATTACGGAAGAAATTGCATGTACAGAAAGAAATCATGACGGATACGGCAAGAGAACTGTTTGCCCCCCTTGCACCCGCTGCAGACAAGGGCAACGCCATTATGCGCGCTTTCAATACGGGCATGGCTGTCTTCGACGGACTAATGCTCGGAGTAAAGATGATGAGAAAGGTCAGAAGCATGTTCGGAGCCAGAAGATAAACAGGCGCCATAAAGCAAAAAGCCGCGTTCTTCCATTGAGGGACGCGGCTCTTTTTATTGATTCAATTCCCAATGATTACAGATACGTTTCGAGCAACTTCACGCCACCGTCTTCCGGAACAATCGTAACTTCTTGCGTAATCGCAGGCAGCAATATCGTTTCACCTGCACGCACAGCAATCTCATTCTGGCTGTCGTCCGTGATACGGCATGCGCCTTCCACACAAATAAAAACCACAAATGAATCCAATTCAGAATAGTCACATGTAATTTCTTCTGTCATGTCATAGAGAGAAGTAGTGAAGTAAGGACTGGCAACCAATTCCACCGGTTCGTTCTTCAGATGATCATATTCTGTACGGAAGTCATCCTGTACATCAGCAAAATTAATAGCCTCAGTAGCCTGAGTAGTGTGCAACTCGCGAGATTTACCCTCTTTGTCTTTCCGATTGTAATCGAAAATACGATAAGTGATATCCGAAGTCTGCTGAATTTCAGCAACAAAAGCACCGGCACCAATACCATGCACACGACCGGCAGGCACATAGAACACATCCCCCGGTTTTACATCGCACGTTTGCAGCACTTCAGCAAAGGTTCCATTATAAACTCTTTCCTTGTATTCTTTCGGAGTTATCTGCTCAGAAAAGCCGGAAATCAGTTTTGCCCCCTTATCTGCCGATACCACATACCACATTTCATTCTTGCCGAAAGAATTGTGGCGTTTTCTCGCCAACTCATCTCCCGGATGTACCTGAATGGATAAATCCAACTTGGCATCAATGAATTTTATCAACAAGGGAAACTTTGTGCCAAAACGAGAGTAATTCGCTTCACCGACAAGTTCATGACGGTATTTTCCCACCATCTCAGGGAGCGTAAGGCCTTTGTCAGGCCCATTAGCGACGACAGACTCGTTGTCTTCTACAGCCGAGATTTCCCAGCTTTCGCCTACTCCGGATAGCGTTTCATTCAATTGCTTGAAAGCAATAATCTTGTCGCCTCCCCAAAGCGTCTGCTTCAGAATAGGCTCAAATTTCAAAGGATACATTCGTAGTTTTTGTTAGAGCTTTAAATAAAAATGTTACATTTTTTTAGATTAACGCGACAAACTTACAAAAAATATCAATTCGCCTCGTAAATGTTAAACGCTAAACTTTCCTAAAATGTTCTTCACATTTCAAGATAAACCCTTGGGAGTACGGAAGAATTTCTTTTTATTTGCAAGAAATTTAATTTTATACCATGGATATGATAAACACCGTGTCAACGGAAAGTAACTTGTCGGGTTTGAACAAGGAAGACTTTCAAAAAGATATAAATAACAAGAAGACTGATTTATTTATTCTTAAAAATGCTCAGGGAATGGAAGTTGCAGTAACTAACTACGGATGCGCTATCCTTTCCATTATGGTCCCCGACAAAAACGGGAAGTATGCTAACGTAATTTTGGGACATGACAGTATAGACCATGTAGTTAACAGCCCCGAACCTTTCCTCAACACCACTATCGGACGCTACGGAAACCGTATAGCCAAAGGAAAATTCACTCTTTATGGCGAAGAACACAATCTGACAATCAACAATGGACCAAATTCTTTGCACGGTGGACCCACAGGTTTCCACGCCAGAGTGTGGGATGCAGTCCAACCGGATCCGACGACTGTTGTATTCAACTATACATCCGCAGATGGCGAAGAGGGCTTTCCCGGTAATCTGGAAGTAGAAATGACCTATCGTCTGGAAGATGAAACCAATGCACTGGTTATTGAATATCGGGCTACCACAGACAAGGCAACTGTTGTCAACCTCACCAACCACGGTTTCTTCAATTTGGCAGGTATTGCCAATCCCACCCCTACAGTTCTGGACCACATCATTACTATCAACGCTGATCATTATACTCCCATTGACGAAGTGTCCATTCCGACAGGAGAAATCCTGAAGGTAGAAGGTACTCCTATGGATTTCCGTACACCGCATACCATCGGTGAACGTATTGATGATAAGTTCCAGCAATTGGTGAATGGTGCAGGTTACGATCACTGCTACGTACTGAATAAGACAGAGAGTGGCGAATTAAGCCTTGCCGCTACTTATACGGAACCCGAAAGCGGACGTACAATGGAAGTATATACCACAGAGAATGGTGTACAACTCTATACCGGAAACTGGCTAGGCGGCTTTGCAGGTGCTCACGGAGCTACTTTCCCGGCACGCAGCGCTGTTTGCTTTGAAGCACAATGTTTCCCCGACACACCCAACAAACCACATTTCCCATCGGCCGTATTGCTCCCGGACGATGAATACCAACAAGTAACCATTTACAAGTTCGGTGTACAAGAATGAATATAACTAACCTAATTTTATAACTAATTTAATTAATTAAAAACCATGACACAACAAAAACAGAACGGTAATCTTGTCGCTATTATTACCATGTTCTTCATTTTTGCGATGATTTCCTTCGTTACCAATCTTGCCGCACCGTTCGGTACGATTTGGAGAAACGAATATGCGGGTTCGAACACTTTAGGTATGATGGGAAATATGATGAACTTCCTGGCATATCTGTTTATGGGAATTCCTGCCGGTAACATGCTCGTTAAGATCGGTTACAAAAAGACTGCATTGATTGCAATGGCAGTAGGTTTCCTCGGTTTGTTCACGCAATACCTTTCCAGTTTATTCGGAGCAAATGCCGAAGTTTTCGCATTCGGCGAATATGTTATCAAATTAAATTTCGTTATCTATCTGCTTGGTGCATTCATCTGCGGTTTCTGTGTTTGTATGCTTAACACAGTGGTGAACCCGATGCTAAACCTCCTTGGTGGTGGTGGTAACAAAGGTAACCAGTTGATCCAAACAGGTGGAGCCCTTAATTCTTTGTCCGGTACATTGACTCCTCTTTTCGTAGGTGCTTTGATTGGTACGGTAACTTCCAAGACAGCCATGTCTGATGTTGCTCCTCTCCTCTTCGTTGCTATGGGTGTATTCGTAGCTGCATTTATTATCATTTCATTTGTAGCTATCCCTGAGCCACATCTTCAGAAAAGCGGAGCAAAGAAAGAAAAATTCTCTCATAGTCCATGGAGCTTCCGCCACACTGTATTAGGTGTAATTGGTATCTTCATCTATGTAGGTATCGAAATCGGTATCCCGGGTACACTGAACTTCTATCTTGCCGACGCAAGCGATAAGGGTGCCGGAATCATGATGAACGGTGCTGCTATCGGTGGTGCTATTGCTGCTATCTATTGGTTGCTAATGCTTGTAGGACGTACTGCAAGTAGCGCTATCAGCGGTAAAGTTTCCAGCCGTACACAGTTAATCGTTGTATCTGCTACCGCTATTGTTTTTGTATTGATTGCTATCTTCACTCCGAAAGATGTAACAGTTTCAATGCCCGGTTACACTGTAGGTGAAGGATTTATGATGGCACAAGTACCTGTCAGCGCATTGTTCCTCGTACTTTGCGGTCTTTGTACTTCTGTAATGTGGGGTGGTATCTTCAACCTTGCAGTAGAAGGATTAGGAAAATATACAGCACAAGCATCCGGTATCTTCATGATGATGGTTGTTGGTGGTGGTGTATTGCCGTTGATCCAACAAAGCATCTCTGACTCTGTAGGTTATATGGCCAGCTACTGGCTGATTATCGCAGCTCTTGCTTATCTGCTGTTCTACGGCTTGGTAGGTTGCAAAAATGTAAATAAAGATATCCCAGTAGAGGATTAACGCAATTAAAAGGTATAGGTAATTAATTTATTCACTTATAAATTTGAAAAGATTATGGATATAGAACACGTAAGAAGCCGTTTCATCAAGCATTTTGACGGAACAACAGGAGCAGTTTACGCTTCTCCGGGACGCATCAACCTCATTGGTGAGCATACAGACTATAACGGTGGTTTTGTATTCCCTGGAGCAATCGATAAAGGTATGATCGCTGAAATTAAACCGAATGGCACTGACATTGTACGAGCTTATTCCATCGACTTGAAGGATTATGTAGAATTTGGTTTAAAGGAAGAAGATGCTCCCCGTGCAAGCTGGGCAAGATATATCTTCGGCGTATGTCGTGAGATGATTAAGCGTGGCGTTGATGTAAAGGGCTTCAATACAGCTTTCTCCGGTGATGTGCCTTTGGGTGCAGGTATGTCTTCCTCTGCCGCTTTGGAAAGTACATATGCGTATGCATTAAATGATCTGTTCGGCGACAACAAGATAGACAAGTTTGAACTGGCTAAAGTAGGTCAGGCAACTGAACATAACTATTGCGGTGTAAACTGCGGTATTATGGACCAGTTCGCTTCCGTATTTGGCAAGCAAGGCAGCCTTATCCGTCTGGACTGCCGTTCACTGGAGTATCAATACTTCCCATTCGATCCGAAAGGCTATCGTTTGGTATTGGTAGACTCTGTAGTTAAACACGAATTGGCTTCTTCAGCATACAACAAGCGTCGTCAAAGTTGCGAAGCTGCTGTTGCTGCTATCCAGAAGAAACATCCGCATGTAGAGTTCCTGCGCGATTGTACCATGGACATGCTACAAGAGTCAAAAGCTGAAATCAGCGAAGAAGACTACATGCGTGCAGAATACGTAATCGAAGAAATCCAGCGCGTACTTGATGTTTGCGATGCACTGGAAAAAGGTGATTACGAAACTGTAGGTCAGAAGATGTACGAAACACATCATGGCATGAGCAAGCTTTACGAAGTTAGCTGCGAAGAGCTCGACTTCCTGAATGATCTTGCATTCGACTGCGGTGTAACAGGTTCACGCGTAATGGGCGGTGGTTTCGGTGGTTGTACTATCAACTTGGTGAAAGATGAGTTGTATGATACATTCATCCAGAATGCCAAGGATAAGTTCAAAGAGAAATTTGGCAGAAGCCCTAAAATTTATGATGTAGTCATCGGTGACGGTGCTCGCAGATTAGTTTAAAATAAAAACAACCCAATCTAAAAGGGCGTCTTCCCATCACGGGGAGACGCCCTTATCTTTTTAGCCTTTTTCAAATAAACTAATTAACTAACCTAATCTAACCTTCAATATATTCTAATATCTAAACCTATTGCACTCCTTCTGTTGTCATCTGAATACGCTTCATGGTTCCATCTTCATTATAGTACAGGCGATCAATGCACACAGAGCGCCTATAGCTTCCCCCTGCGGGATTAATTCCGCCATTGTGATAGACAAAGTACCAGTCGCCTTTAAATTCGATGATGGCCTGATGATTGGTGTTGGAGTTACCGGCTATTTCATTCAGTATTCCTTTATATTCCCAAGGTCCGGTAATACTCCGGCTCATTGCATAGCAAATCTTCTCGGGAAACTCAGAAGCGTAAGAAAGATAATACCAGTCTCCGCGCTTATGTATCCAGGGAGCTTCCGTAAAACGAGGCAAATCTACGTAAACAATCGGGCCATCCAGTTCAATCATATTCTTCTTCAATCTGGCATAATAGCACTGGGTATTTCCCCAATACAGATAAACTTGTCCGTCATCGTCTATAAAGACTGTCGGGTCTATATCGTCCCAATAGATTTTAGTTCGCTCTGTGGTCATATCATTGGTAATTAAAGCAGAGCCACGGGCATCTATAAAAGGGCCGAGCGGTGAATCGGCAACAGCCACACCGATAGACTTTCCGGGAACATCCTTATGCTCCACAGTGACATACCAATAGAACTTACCATCGCGCTCAATGACCTGACTTGCCCATGCTTCCCCCTTCGCCCAGGAGAAATCTTTTGCTTTCAAGGGTACAGGATGTTCTGTCCATGTCTTCATGTCGGATGAAGAAAAGACACACCAGTCATTCAGGAGATAATGCTCAGCCGGTGGCGGACATTCATCATGTCCGGCATAAATATACACCTTACCATCATGCACCATCGCACCAGGATCAGCCGTATATTTATATTTGATGATTGGATTTCCATTAGCAACAAAAGTGGTATCTTTTTGCGCTGATAGCCCTTGCGAGGCTACCAGAACAAAGAAATCAACCAAAATCTAACCTTATTAACTCTAAATCTATCCATTAGTTTTATCCTTTTTTGAAAATATAAACAGCAAATGTCTTCGGTTCCAACTCTACACTCAACACTTGGCTATCAATTGATACCGAAGTTTCCTGAGGCTGAATAGCAGACGGCTGCTCAATCGTATTGTCTTTGTCAGGATCAGCCGAACGAAGCTTGATGCAACGTCCACCGGACAGTACATCCTGTTTCTTCAATCCTTCAAACTTCAATGACAAAGGCTGGGTCCTATCAGAAGTATTGGCGACCTTTACTATAATTTCATTCTTATTCTTATCATAGACCGCACTTGCAAACAGTCCGTTCTGGCCTTCGGCACCTGTTACAGGCTTCTTGTTCATCATCAAAGAAAGCACATTAGTGCCCTTGTGATGCCCATAGAGTTGCTGCACATAGTAACTTACGGTACGGACAGAGTTGAGATTATCAAACCAAATCATATCCGGACGCCATTGCCAGCCTTCCACATGAGCAAACAAAGGAGCATAAGTGGCCATGTGTACAATATCCGCATTGCGCTCCAATCCGGTCATAAATGCGGCTTCAAGCAGAGCGGCATTGAAATGGTTCCATTTCTTACCCTTACCATGACAAGCATATTCGCCTGCAAACACTTTCGGACCTTTACGGTCATAGTTATCATAGCGTGCTCCCTCATTCAGGAACCAGTTTTCGGGACGATAGAAATGTTCATCCACCAAGTCAACTTTCAGACGTTTCATTTCCGGCCATAGATATTCGAACTGTTTTCCTTCAGAGTCCGGACCGGAACTTCCAATAATCTTGATATCCGGATAGGCTTTACGAATAGCCTTGATAAACGGTTCGAGATGCTCCGGATATTCCGGTCCCCACTGCTCATTGCCTATACCAATGAATTTCAGGTTGAACGATGCAGGATGTCCCATATCGGCACGCAGTTTTCCCCATTTCGTGGTCACATCCCCATTGGCAAATTCTATCAGATCAAGAGCATCCTGCACATAGCTATCCAAATCGCAAACAGCCACGTGTGCCTCTGCATCTGAATTCTGAAACTGACAAGCCAGACCGCAACTCAATACAGGAAGCGGCTCTGCTCCTATTTCTTCCGAAAGTTGGAAGAACTCAAAAAAGCCTAATCCATAGCTCTGAAAATAATCGGGATAGAAACGATGCGGGAAAGTATATTCCCAACGATTCTCATTCAGGGGACGATTTTCTACAGGGCCTACTGATTTTTTCCAGTCATAACGCGTAGCCAAATCTGTTCCTTCAACGATACATCCGCCGGGGAAACGGAAAACACCCGGTTTGATATCTGCTAAAGCTTGCGCAAGGTCTTTACGCAAACCATTCTCATGTCCTTTCCACGTATCGACTGGGAAAAGGGAAACGTGTTCCAAATCGACTGTTCCCCCTGAAGCAAGGAAAATACGTAATGTTGACTTTGGATCTGTTATGCTGGGCTTCAGAATAACATGATACTTTTTCCATTCTTTCGAATCAATAGTCAATGTTGCTGTAGCGAAAGCATGATGTTCGCCCATAGATTGGGTATCTACCAACTCTATACGGATTTTTTCTGCTGTTCCTCCTTGAGGCAAACGTGCCCATACGGAAAAGCGATACTCTTCTCCGGCTTTTACACCGATGCCAAAGAATCCTTCATTGTCAAGTCCGGTGTGCTTATGCGGGTGTCCCGGATCAGACAAACGAACATAATGAGGATTCTTCTCAAAAGGTCCGTCATCCTGCAAAGTCACATTACCAAAAGTTTTCCATCCCATCAAATTTTGAGGGAATTCAAACGAACGGTTCTTCACTAACTCGGCATATAATCCGCCATCAGCGGCATAGTTGATATCCTCAAAGAACAACCCATACATAGTAGGCTGAATCTCTGCACCTAATTTCTTGGTTTGTATCACAAACTCATTGGTTTGTGCCTGAAGCGCCATACCCGCAGTAAGGGTCAGCGCTGTTAATAATCCAGTGTATCTTTTCATGGTTTCAAAATAAAAATTATAATTGATTACTTAGTTCTTTTTCCCCAGACGGAACGTCCCCGGCTATCCAGACCAGTGAAAAGAACGGTTTCCGTTTCATTTTCCCAATCATGTCCGGCAAATACTATCAAGTCTTTTATATCTTCTCCATCAAATGTCAACCGCAGAGATTGCTTTACATCTGCAAAATCCCAGGTTCCTTTATTCTCTCCCAGTTTTCCATCTTTCTCCAAATGTAGCAGACGAGACATGTTCCATTCTTCATCTTGCAGTTCACCCTCACCCCACAATATTTGTCCCGCTTCTAACTGGCGTTCATACAAAGGTTCCTGCACACGGATAACCTCCCACTCACCAGCCAAATCTGCTGCGGAGAACTTCCGGGATTTACTACCAGCATAACGCTCAGGAGATACTACAGGCCAACCCTCTTCCGTAAAGAACACCTGACGTATATGAAGATCCATCATTTGATTCTGTGGAGACAAACGCCCCTGATGAGCCATAAAGTACTGTCCATCATCTGAAGTAAACACCGCGCAATGCGCTGTTCCGGCCCAACCCGGATGATTTTTGAAACGGTAAGGCGCCGTTAGTATCGGAAAGTTATTGGTAGTATCTTTCAATTCCTTACCAAAGTAATCCATAAAAGGACCTTCTGCTTTATCTGAACGTCCGACACGCACATTATAAGTCGTCATCAGCGGATCGTAGGAAACAAACAGGAAATATTCTTTTAATTCAGGATTATAAATAATCTCAGGCGCTTCCAGATTATCCTTCTTGTAATTAGCACGACGAGCTACCAAGTGTCCTCTATCTCCTTCTGCCAAAGGAAGTCCGGTTTCAGGATTCAGTTCCACGCAGTACAAACCACCAAAGAACGAACCGTAGTGCATCCACCACTTCCCATTTGAAGGGTCTACAGTGATACTGGGATCAATGGCATTCATGGCTGTCGTATCATCTGTTTTAACAACACAGCCTGCCAATGTCCAAGGACCTTCAGGCGAATCAGATTCAGCTAATCCGATATAGGATGTCTTCCGCCCGAAAGCCGATACGCAATAATACAATCTATACTTATTGTTATAAGGAATAATATAAGGAGCCCATATATTTGTCGCCCCATGTCCATCAGCATGGGTACGCACCCACTCTACCGCTTCTTGCGGAATTTCAGGAAACGCCCAGCCAAGGAATTCCCAATTCACCAGATCTTTAGAACGCCGCATCTGAATAAACCCCAAAGGGACTCCTTTCTCTTTAGCTTCTTTACGGTTTTCACGGAATATTGCATCTGTAGAATACATATAGTAATACTCACCCATCTTCCGGCATGACGGATCATGTACATTATAAGTTCCCCACGATTGATAATTCTCCATAGAAGACAGTGAAGAATAATCATCCGTCCACGGATTAGGAGAAGAGACAGGCGTAAATACAGAGGAAGTACAACCAGCAAACAGGCTGCTCATCAACACAACAGCTATACATAATAAGTTTCTCATACTATCAGTAGATTATAAATTCTATTGCAAAAATACGCCCGGGGTAAGCATGGTAAGGTGGACAAATGAACATTTGAGGTGGACAATTCAGCAATTTAAATTAAAAACAGCTATTCTGATTTTAAACATTATAAATATTCTTCTAACTTTGCCTTTAATAATACAAATTATATGAAAAGACACAACCTTTTATACCTTATTATATATATCAGTTTCATTATACCGTGTGCTCTGCAAGCACAAGAGCGTTTCACCGACCAGTACAATGTCTCATACATCACCATGGATGATGGACTCCCACATAATTTTATTGATGATATTTATAAAGATACCCGGGGATTTCTTTGGATTTCTACGGCCGGAGGAGGGCTTTCCCGATATGATGGTTATGAATTCATTCATTTCAATCCCAATACCTCCCATTGTAAGCTAAAAAGTAACTTTATACTAAATGTACATGAAGATACCTTTCAACGCCTTTGGATTGTATCTGAAGGAGGAACTGACATTATTGATTTATTGACTTTACAACCTATCATCCCGAATGATCCCAAAGGACTGCTAACTACCTTGTTAAACCAACCGGCATATACTATAATGCGCGATTCACAGAATTCTATATGGTTGCAATGCGGAAATGCACTTCACCGGATTACCTTTAATATAAAAGGAGACGTGGAAAGCCTGTCTACATTAACATTGCCGCAATTAAACGAACCGGATCTCGTATTAAAGGATATTGATGAAGACGGGAAAATATGGACTGCAATAAATGGTACAATCTATAAAATCATTCCGAATAATCAGGGAGGATTAGAAGAAAGCCATATATCAGAGAAACTAACGTTCTTACCTGATACCTATCTGAAAGATATGTTGGCAAAAGAAAATGAGGTATGGATAGCCACGCATGCAGGATTGTACCGCTATAATAAAAACAGTAACGCAATAAAGATTTACGAAAATATTCCTAATGACCCACATTCCATTTCGCAAAATTATCTGACCAGTCTTGCTATCACCAACGATAAACAATTGATTGCAGGTACACTCCGTGGTGCGAATATTTATAATCCAATTACAGACAGTTTCGAACATCTCGCCCATAATTCTACTGGCAACAGCCTATTGAATAGTAACTTTATCAATTGTATAAAAGTAGACGGAAAACATATATGGATCGGCACTGAAAGCGGAGGAATCAACAAACTCGCACCCAAACGCTTATCTATACATAACTACATACATGATAAAGAAATTCCCTCAAGCCTGTCTGACAACCCGGTAAATGCCATTTATGAAGATAAAGAAAAAAACTTATGGGTAGGCACTGTGGAAGGAGGTTTGAATTTGAAGAGACAAGGGACTGAACAGTTTCTCCATTACAGATGGGAACGCGGTGAGATAAGCCATAATTCTGTCAGTAGCCTTGCCAGTGACAACCAAGGTCGGTTATGGGTAGGTACTTGGGGCGGTGGAATCAATATTATGAATCCCAAAGCACTGAATCGTCCCCTTCAAGTCATATATACACATCCTGAAACAGGCTTTCCATTATTCTTCATAGCAGTACTTGTTTATGACCCTATCAATAACGGAATGTGGGTAGGTGCCAATCGGGGGCTCTTTTTTTACGATATGGCAACTCAGAAATTCATTTCCCCCTTTGCTAACCATATGGCAGAAAATGTACGTGGTTGCCTCGGTGCTCTCATCGACAAAGAAGATAAACTATGGATAGGCAGTACAGAAGGAGTATATATTATAGACCTTCATTCCCGCTCCGCTAAATCAGAGAAAGGAGAGTTCCAGTACCGACATCTCAATTATAAGCTGGACAATCCTCAATCAAAGTTAATAGAGAAGATTAGTTGCTTCTGTGAAACGACAGATGGAACACTGTGGCTGGGTAGCAACGGATATGGTATTTATAAAAGAGTTGTTGATGGCCAAGGCAAAGAAAAATTCATTTCTTATAATACCACCCAAGACCTAATCAACAATAATGTCCGGAGCATGCAAGAAGGCATAGACGGCAATATCTGGATAGGAACAAATAATGGACTTTCCTGTTATCACCCGACAGAGAACCGTTTTACGAATTACACGAAACAAGATGGGCTACCCGATACTCAATTTTACTGGAACGCCTCATGTCATTCATCAGACGGAACCCTCTATTTTGGTACTGTCGCAGGACTCACAGCCATTGAAAGCAATTTTCCGCCTAGTATAATCCAGCCAGCCAATGTAAGATTCACTAAACTAAGAATCGGGAATCAAGATATTCTTCCCGGTAACATATATCTATCCCAAGATATTGCTGTCACTCAGGAAATAAAATTTCATGAAAAAGAAAAATCATTTTCTTTGAATTCTCAGCCCTAAATTTTGAACCGGACAATACGGCCACATATAGCTATCGTCTTCTCGGATTTGAAGATAAATGGGTACAAGTACCCGGAAACCGACGATTTGCAAGTTACACAAACCTGCGTCCAGGAACTTATACCCTGCAAGTAAAATATACGCCCGACGGAGAAGATGGAGCAGAGAGCATCACACAACTAAAGATCATTATCCAACCCTACTTCTATAAGACCACTTGGTTTATCTTATTGCTTATAGGTTTCGCTTTATTAATCACCTGGCAAATTTATCAATGGCGTATACGGAACTTCAAGCAACAAAGAGAGCTGTTGCATCGTACAGTGGAAGAACGTACATACCAGCTGGAACAACAAAAACAACTATTAGAGAATCAAACGGAAGAACTCTCCAGGCAAAACAATACACTAAAACAACAAAACGAAAAAATCACCCGGCAGAAAGCTCAATTAAGCCGTATGGCACGCAAAGTTCAAGAGTTGACATTAGATAAGATTGCCTTCTTTACTAATATTACACATGAATTCCGTACCCCGATAACCTTGATTATCGGCCCCATCGAACGTGCTCTTAAACTGAGTTATAATCCGCAGGTAATAGAACAATTAAACTTTGTAGAACGTAACTCCAAATATTTATTATCCCTTGTCAATCAGTTAATGGACTTCCGAAAGGTAGAATCCGGTAAACTGAATATAGTAAAGACTAAAGGAAACTTTCTGAATTTTATAAACTCATTACTCACTCCTTTTGAAGTGTTTGCCGGAGAGCGGAATATCGCGATCAAGCACTTTTTCCATATGAAAGATCCTGAAATCCGTTACGATGAGGAAGCCATGCATAAAGTAATTACCAATCTGCTAAGCAATGCTATTAAATTCACTCCCGATAATGGGGAAATATCCGTATATATAGCTACATTACCGACAAAAGAAAGTAAGGAAGTACTCTACCTCTGCGTCAGTGATAGTGGAACAGGCATTCCGGAACAAGATATAGAGCAGATATTCAACCGCTTCTACCAATCAAAGAAACAAGTGAAGTATCCTGTATATGGACAAACCGGTACTGGCATAGGGTTATATCTCTGTAAACGTATCGTACTGATGCACGACGGAGATATAAGTGTCCGCAATAACCCCGGTTCCGGCTGCTCTTTCCGCATCTTGCTTCCATTACCCAAGGAAGACATAAACGATCAGCTTATCATTGAAAATAACATTCCACCTACAACACCCGCAACAGCAGACGACGAGTTACCCAAAGAAAAAGTGGCTTTGAATATTCTGGTTGTAGAAGACAATGCTGACATGAGAGGATATATCCGTTCTATCCTCCGCGATTATTATAATGTACTCGAAGCTTGTAACGGTGCAGAAGCCATTGAAATACTAAACAGGCAATCGATAGATTTCATTGTAAGTGACCTGATGATGCCAGTAATGGATGGTATAGAGCTGTCACGTCGAGTAAAAGAGACTTTTGCAAACTCACACATCCCTTTCCTAATGCTTACTGCCAAGACATCACCTGAAGCCCGTCTGGAAAGCTACCGTACAGGAGTAGACGAATATCTTCTAAAACCTTTTGATGAGACTCTCCTATTAACCCGTATTGAAAATATTCTGGAGAATCGTAGACGCTACCAGAGACAATTCAGGGCGAATATGGATGTTGAAGTACTAAATATAGAAGAAGAATCAGGAGACAAGAAGTTCATCAACCAAGTGATGGAAGTAGTGAAAGAACACTATAAAAACCCCTACTTTGAGGTCAGTGATTTCAGCGAAGCCGTTGGGGTAAGTAAAAGTTTGCTAAACAAGAAGCTTCAAAACCTCATCGGACAGTCTGCCGGGCAATTCATCCGTAACTACAGACTGAACACTGCCCGGGAGCTGATTCTCAAAAACCGGGAAACAAAACAGATGAATATCGCTGAAATAGCATATGAGGCAGGTTTCAATGACCCCAAGTACTTTGCCCGTTGCTTCAGTAAACAATTCAATATGAAGCCCAGCGATCTGATGAATGAAGAGGGTAATAACTGAAAAATTACGAAAACAACGTACAGTAGATAAAATTTATAGTCACTATTTTCCGCTAATAATCAACCTTTTACAAAAAGTAAGTCTCTTGTCTACAAGGAATTAACTTTCTGTCAACAAAAAGTTAACTTCTTGTTGACAAACTCTTAACTTCTTGCATACAGAAACATTGTTATTTTCATGTTTTTTTACAAGGAGAGGTAACTATGCCCATTTACGGCATTGATCAGGTGATTAAATAATCATTCATAAGAGCTCTCTTATATATCAACTACAATAATAATTGTAGTTTTTACACTCAAATACTCGTTTGTCCACCTCTAATATTCGTTTGTCCACCCCTAAAAGCATGTTTGGGCGTACTTTTGCATCACTACTTAATGTATCAGATAAGTAGAATAACTAATTGTTAAACCAATAATATCTGTATTATGAAGACAAGAAAATGGCCGGCCATATGCCTGGCAATTCTTACAATGTGTATGGGGTCTTGTCAGGATTGGGGGCAAATGGACCCAATCCCTGGAAATCAAGTTTTACCTAAACTTGAGCTGGTTGCCAATCTGACATTCGATGATGAAGAATTGAACCCCGAAGAGATTCAGACTTTCGCCTACCCTGATGGCGACATTCCTATTTTAGTTACTGATGAAGCATTAGGACAAGTACTGGAACTATCCGGTGGCTATGCACGCATCTTTAATCCATTAAATAAGGTGAAAGTGCAAGACGGAGTTTCACTCACTTTCTGGATGAAACAAGCTGTCCCTGAAGAAGATGAAGATGCATCCGCTTTTGAACAGGATGTAACTGGTGCTATTTTTTCATTTGAAAATGCAAATTCTACTCAACGTATGTTTTTTACAGCCAACGGTTGGTTAAACTATGAAGGTGTAGATGGTAGTTACGAAGACAATAATCCAGCGGATGCCAAAACCGGATTGATGAGTGCCGGTGAATGGCATTATGTAGCAATATCTGTTAAGAATAACGGATATTTTGTGTATGTAGACGGATTAAAGAAAATAGAGAAAACTGTCTCTGACTTCGATTGCTCAAAAATCGTTCAGTTTATGGCGTCCGTACCTTATCTATATATAGGATACGGTTCGGACACCGAGAATCAGAAGTGGCAGCTCGACGACCTGTCCGTTTATCGGAATACGATAACAAGCAAAGAAATTGCAGTGCCGAAGAAAGGTGGAGACAGCAGTGTCGAAGGTGGTGAGCTTTATCCCGGCCAAGTTTTCTTCAGCGATTTTGAAAGAGAAAACGATGGCACAACTATTTATGGTAAGGGTAGCTTCACTGATTTCGGAGGCAATTTTGGTCGCGTATTCCAAAATGTGGGTGGCGCTCAACGCTCCAATTATTTAATACTGCCCGAAGATGTCCTTTCTCATTCAGCAGAAACCAAAGAATTGAGCATCGGTGTATGGGTGAATGCTGCCAATGCAGGTGCTTCTTCCGACTATATGTGGGCTCCACTATTTTCAGCCTATGCCTCTGGTCCTGCTACAGATAATGGTACTCCCATGTTTATCTGCCAATATAGAGGTATTCTGCAAGTGAACTGCAATGGTTGGTGTGACTTTACAGATGCACAAAATGTAAACCAAGTCAATGGAGTCTACCACGATGCTACAGACTGGTTAGCCGATAAAAGTTGGCACTATTATACAGTTACGCTGACTGAGACCAATGCCAAAGTATACTTTGATGGAGTACTGAAAAATGAATGGAATGTTAGCGGTTCCGGTGACGGAAATGTCATTGGTGGCTTATTCTCCAACGGAAGTGATTTAAAATATATCTGTCTGGGAGGTAACCAAGCATGGAACTGGGGAGATAATGACCCAGGATTCATGTTCGACGATATTGCCATTTATAATAAAGCGTTGACTAAAGCAGAAATCGATAATATCATTGCCTATAAAAAACTACCGACTCCAACGTATTTCAACGACTTTGAAAAAGGTGTAGGCAATGCCACAATCTACGGTGCAGGAACTATCGAACGTCCTGGCGGCGCATGGGGGAATGTATTCCAGAATGTAGGAGGCGCACTACGCTCCAATTATTTAGTGTTGCCCGAAGATGCCCTCTCTCATACTGCTGATACAAAACAATTAACTGTAGCCGTTTGGGTAAATTCTGAAAATGCAGGGGCTTCTGCTGATTACATGTGGGCTCCGTTGTTCATGGCATACGGTTCAGGACCAGCCACTGATAATGGTGCACCGATGTTGGCATGCCAATACAGGGGGGTACTGCAAGTTAACTGTAGTGGTTGGTGCGACTTTACAGACGCGCAGAATACAGCAGGTGTCAATGTGGCTTATCATGATGCCACAGATTGGCTTGCCGACAAAGACTGGCATTTGTATACTGTCGTGTTCACTGAAACCAACGCTAAAGTCTACTTCGACGGTGTACTGAAAAATGAATGGAATGTTTCGGGCTCAGGCGACGGGAATGTTATTGCAGGTTTGTTCTCTAACGGAAGCGACTTGAAATATATCTGCCTGGGAGGTAACCAAGCATGGAACTGGGGAGACAATGATCCGGGCTTTGCTTTCGACCACATTTCTATTTACAACGCAGCTTTAACTCAGGAACAAATTAAAGTTCTGGTTAGTCGTAAGAAATAACCTTTATTCTAATATAAATTAACGCAATATGAAAGAAAAGAAACATCAAACAACACCAAGATTCAAGTGTATTGGCATGTTGTTGACGCTTGCCCTGATACTGATAGGCCAGGTAGCCCAGGCTCAATCAAAGCAAGTAACAGGCGTCGTGAAGGATGCCACAGGAGAGACTGTCATAGGCGCCAGCGTACTTGAAAAAGGTACACCAAGCAATGGTACTATTACCGATATGGACGGTAACTTCAAGCTAACTGTCAGCAGTGGCAATGCCACACTACAGATTTCATTTGTTGGTTATCAGACACAAGAAATCAGCCTGAACGGAAAAAGTTCCATTGCTGTAACATTGAAAGAAGACTCGGAAATGCTGGAAGAAGTTGTGGTAGTAGGTTATGGCGCACAGAAAAAAGAGAGTGTTATTGGTGCCATCTCTCAGGTATCATCCAAAGACTTATTGTCTACTCCCGCCGCCAACGTATCACAAGCCATTGCCGGTAAGATTCCCGGTGTAATCACTTCACAGACTTCCGGTGCGCCGGGTGCTGATGATGCCCAAATCTTTATCCGTGGCCGTGCCACCTTTGCAGGCGATGCGCAACCGCTTATCTTAGTAGACGGTGTGGAACGTGCTTTCTCGCAAATAGCTCCCGATGACATCGAAACCATCTCTGTACTGAAAGATGCTTCAGCAACAGCTGTTTACGGTGTGCGTGGTGCAAACGGTGTAATGTTAATTACTACTAAGCGTGGTAAGGAACAGAAACCGGAAGTGAGCTTGACTGCTAACTGGCAGATTCAAAGTCCTACACGTGGAGATACTTACCTGAACTCATATCAGTCTGTTGTACTGCTTGAAGAAGCTTTGCGTAACGATGGAATTAACTCATGGTACAGCGACAATGATATTGAGATGTATCGCAAATCAGTAGCCGGACAACTGAGCGGAGTAGACGCCATGCTCTATCCTAACGTAAATTGGTATGATGAGGTACTTAACAGTACAGCTCCTGCACAACGCTACAACGTAAGTATTCGTGGAGGTACGAAACGTATGCGGTACTATGCTTCCGGAGAATTCTACGATCAGACTTCTATGTATAAAAACCTGAGTAACGATGCGTATGGAAACAAATCAAGCCTGAACTTCCGCCGTTACGCTTTCCGTGCCAATACTGATTTCTTCTTGACGAAAGATTTGACTTTCTCAGTAAACTTCGGTACACGCTTTGAGGAACGCAGAGGCCCCAAGACTACAGAAAGAGGCGACTACAGTGAAGTGTTTTATGAAATCAATCATACTCCGGGCTGGATATTTCCTGTAGCTTATGAAGTACAAAGTGGTGAAACTACCCGCTCACTCTATGGCGGTAGTTCACAGTATCAGAATAACATAGTAGCTGCATTGGCAGAAGGAGGTTATTATCGTTCAGTAAACACTATTAATGAAACAAACTTCATTGTAGATTATAAATTGGATTGGCTCACTGAAGGTTTAAGTGTGAAAGGCATGTTGTCGTTCGACTATGAAAACGAACATCGCAGAAATTATACCAAAAATTTCGCCACCTATGAATTAAACAATCGTGATAATTATAATTCTATTGATGCTTACAATAAATTCAACACTGATACCGAATTAGCTTATGGTTCTTCTTTCACCTCTATCTATAAACTCTATATGGAGGCTCAGGTGAATTATGCACGTAAGTTCGGTAAACATGATGTAACCGGTATGATGCTATATATGCAGAATGATTACCGTAACAAAGCTGAACTGGCAGAACGTTATCAAGGTATCGTGGGTCGTGTTACTTATGGTTATGATGACCGTTATTTGTTTGAGTTCAATGCCGGTTATAACGGTTCCGAGAACTTTATGAAAGGTAAACGTTTCGGTTTCTTTCCTTCCGTATCTATGGGCTGGCGTATCACCAATGAAGAATTCATGAAAGGTACACAAGATTGGTTGAACAACCTGAAGCTTCGTGCTTCTTACGGCCAGGTAGGTAATGATATTTATAAAATAGGTGGTGCCAAGCAACGCTTCCTGTATGAACAGAAATGGAACCAGATTGGTAATGACTACCGATATGGAGAAACCTGGCAATCCGGTATTTATGAATCTCAATATCCTAACTATGGTGTTACATGGGAACGTGCCCATAAATATAACCTAGGTTTGGAATTTGGATTGTGGAACGGTCTGCTGAGTGGTAATCTTGACCTCTTCTACGAGAAGCGTAACGACATTCTGACACAGTATCTCACTCGTCCGCAATGGGTTGGAGTGGCCATGGCAGCTGCCAACCTGGGAAAAACGAAGAACAGCGGTTACGAAATCGAACTGAAACATGCCAACCACATCGGTAAGGATTTCAACTACACAGTGGGACTGACTTACTCTCACGCCAAAAACGAAATCCTCATGATGGACGAACCAGACTTGAAAACAGATTATCGCAAGCGTGAAGGTCATCCTATCAATCAGTACTTTGGTCTGGTATGTGACGGATTCATCACACAAGCCGACATTGATGGTGGAAAGCTTCCCGTGTCCAAACTTGGTGAAAATGTAGGAGTAGGAGATTTGAAGTATCGTGATATGAATGGTGACGGACTGATTGATGAACGTGACGAAACCTTCATCGGTTACAGTGATATTCCGGAAAACACGTACGCGCTGTCATTAGGAGCTAACTACAAGAACTGGGGATTCAGCGTTATGTTTCAGGGCGTGAATCACGTAAGCCGCTATTATGACGCTGAAGCAATGTTCGCTTTTGTAAATGGAGGTAAGGTGAAAGAACATCATCTGGACCGTTGGAATCCTTCCAAGAGTGAAGCTGAAAACTTAGCAAATGCCAAATATCCACGTCTTCACTATGACAGCTACGGCAATCATAACCAACGCGGAAACTCATTCTTCCTGAAAAACGGTGCATTCATGCGACTGAAAAATATAGAACTGAGCTACACCTTGCCTACTTTGTGGGCCAAGAAAGTAGGGATGAGCGACTGTCGTCTCTATGTAAATGCCAACAACCTGATTACCTGGGATGACTTGGATGGTCTGACCGATCCGGAAAGCAACGGTTCAAACCGCTATCCGATTATGAAAACCGTAAACTTTGGTGTAAACATTAAATTCTGATAGAAATATGAAGAAAGCATTATTATACAGTATATTCGCTCTTGGTATTGCCTCCACTACCCTAACCTCCTGCGAGGATATATTCGGTGGCTTCCTTGACAAACAACCCAGCAATGAGTTGACTGGCGAACAAGTGTTCAGCGATTGGAATCTGACTGTACAGTTCCACCTCGACACTTACAATTTCCTGCGCCACGGTGCAGGCCGCATCAGTACTACTTGGCTAGATGCAGCAACCGATTTGGCCGAGACTTCCTATGGGAATGGTGTAAGAACCTCTTTCAATATCGGCAACTTCTATGGAGGTTCAGGTGCATCCGAACTGGTTGATACTTGGGAACACTACTATCGCGGCATCCGCAAATGCAATATGCTTCTCACCCGCATAGAAGAAGTGCCCCAAAACCCTGCCGTCAGCGAAGATAAATATAATAGAGACAAAAAGAACTATATAGCAGAAGCCCGTTTCCTGCGCGCATACTTCTATTGGGAACTGTTCTTACGCTACGGTCCTATCCCCATTGTGAAAGAAGTGCTCGACCCTAACGGCGATTTGATGAGTAAATATACGACTCGTCCCACGACAAAAGAGTATGTAGTAGACTTTATTTTAGAGGAACTCAAAAGCTGTGAAGGCAATTTATTGGATTATGAAACAGCATGGAAATCAAGTTCCGCAGGACGCATCGGTCAGCCTATGGCATGCGCACTCCGGTCACGCATTATGCTTTTCATGGCAAGTCCACGCTATAGTAGCGAATCTGGTATCACCTGGCAACAGGCTGCTGATGTTGCCAAAGAATTCATTGACACCTATGGAGCAAACTTTGCATTGTTTAATGCTAAAGATGCTACTGGTGCCACTTTAGGAATAGAGAACTATACCAATGCACTGTTGAGAACCGCCTATCAAGGTAGCAACAAGGAAGTTATCTTCTACCGAAATGATGACAAGCAGAATTGGGGCAATATAAAAAATGACACACCGGTAGGTGAAGGAGGCAACGGTGGCCTTTGTCCGTCACAGAATCTGGTGGATATGTATGACATGGCGGACGGTTCTTCTCCCTTTAGCGAGTATGATGCTACCGGCGCCCCGGTATATACCGGCAATTCAATGATTCCCGCCATCAATCCTGCAAGCGGCTATAATGATGCCCAACCGTGGAGTAATCGCGATCCGCGTCTGGCTGCCACAGTTCTCTATCAAGGAGCTGAATGGGGTAACGGAAGCATTGACGTAAGATTTGGAATGCGTGACAACCCAAGAGGTAATGCAAACTCTACTCCTACAGGATACCATGTACGCAAGTATATTCCCGAATCAATTCTTAGCGTTGAACATTCCGGAACAGCCTATCGCCTGTGGACTATCATTCGCTATGCTGAAATCATGATGAACTATGCAGAAGCTATGAATGAAGTGAACGGCCCTTGCAGTGAAGTGTATTCCATGCTCGACCAAATACGCCAACGCGCAGGCATTTCGGGTAGTGTGACCGACCGCACCGACTTGAATACCAAAGACAAGATGCGCAACTTCATCCATAAAGAACGCACCATCGAATTTGCATTCGAAGAGCATCGCGCATGGGATGTTCGGCGCTGGAATGTAGCAACTGAGGCGTTATCACGTGACATCTACGGAGTGAATGTGACTGAAAATGGAACCATCACACGTAAAGTAGCCCAAAAACGCGTATTCGAAGATAAAATGTATCTCTATCCGATACCTGAGGGAGAATACTGGAAGACGAACATTGAAAATAATCCAGGCTGGTAATCTTAAATCGAATATATTATGCATAACAATATGAATCATATAATGAACAAACTGGCAGGAATCAGCAAATTCCTGTTGTTGGGAGTCCTGATTATCCTATCCGGTACAGTCCGGGCGCAGGACGAACAGACATTAAAAGGGCGTATCTTAGATCCTGACGGTACCCCAATTCCGGGAGCTATTGTGAACGTTACCGAGCAAAGCCGCATAGCTCTGTCTGATGATAACGGTTTCTTCAGTTTGAAGAATGTAAAAGCAGGCGATGAACTCTGCGTAAGTAGCATAGGTTACAAGAATACTACGGCTACAGCCGAATTTAATGATAACTTCAAAATTGTGATGGAACCTGACGTAGACGAATATCTACACACAATGCCAATAGCTTTCACCCGCAAACCAAAGAAGTTTATGACTGAATCCACCTCGGCAGTAGCTGGTGAAAAGTTACAAAAGTATCCCATTACGGTGCTCCAGAATGCATTTTCTTCTACTGTTACCGGTATTGAAACTTATGAATGGTCCAGCGAACCGGGATGGACGGAAACAGCCATGTATATCCGCGGTATACGTACCATGAACTCCGGTGCCCGCAATCCGCTAATAATTGTAGACAATGTAGAACGCGACCTTTCATTTCTCGACGCTTTCCCCATTGAGAATATTACTATTCTGAAAGATGCAGCTGCAACAGCCATCTATGGTATGCGCGGTGCCAACGGTGCCATTCTGGTAACCACGAAACGCGGTGAAACAGGAAAGACGAAGATAGACTTCACGCAAGAAGTAGGTTTCCAAATGTTGAGCAACAAAATGGAAAATCAGAATGCATATAACAAAGCACTGACAACCAACCGGGTACTCTATCTGGACGGAAGCGATCCACAATACTCGGATGAACAAATTGAAATGTATCGTCGTGTCACTGCCGGTGAAGAACTGGAAGGTATAGACCGATACCGGTATTTCAATACGAACTGGTTTGATGAGTTGTATCGCGACATGGCTCCTACCTATAAAACAAATATGCAGATCAGTGGCGGAAGCAGCCGTGCACGTTACTATGTATCATTCTCATATCTCCGCCAGGAAGGTATGTGGAATTCCAAATGGACGGAATATAATGATAAATTCAGCACGCAGCACGTTTTGAACCGCTATAACCTGCGCTCCAATCTGGACATCGATGTAAACAAATATCTGAATGTATCATTGGATTTGGGTGGACGTATCGATAATATCTCTCAGCCTCGTACCGGTGTATTCTCATTGGTAACGTTCGGTGCAGTAGAAGCCGACCCGATGGCTCCTGTTTACACCCCTAACGGAGAATTGTACTCCAAGAGCACAGCTCAGAATCCTGCACGTTTGTTAGGTTCATCCGGACAGGACAAAAACCGTCGTCGTAACTTGTATTCTACCGTTAATGTGACGGGCGACCTGTCCGAACTGGTGAAAGGACTGAAAGCAAACGTAACAGTTAGTTTTGATGCCTTTGATGTATTTCAATCAACTCAGGATAACAGTGTGAATTCTTACGAGTACGATTACATGAATATGAACGTAAAAGATCCGTCACAGTTTGAATACAAACAAACTACCAAGTATTCTGCTTTGACCAACCCATCTGCCAATGAACGTGCCAACTACTACAATTTTAATTTCAATGCCGGTTTCAGCTATAACCGGTCATTTGGAAAACATGCTGTAGATGCCCGCGCCTTCATACGTACATATCAGAATATGGAAAACGTACGCGACGCTAACAACCATGATGTAGGCAAGCTTTCGTCCAACCGTTTCTTGTCATACAACGGACAGGCAACTTATATATATGATAACAAGTATATCCTTTCTGGAAACTTTTCGCGGATGGCCAGTGATAACTACGCACCGGAAGACCGCTGGGGTAATTTCTATGGAGCCTCTCTTGGTTGGGTAGCTTCAGAAGAGGCATGGTTGAAAAACAAGAATATCAGCCTGCTGAAACTACGTGCTTCATTTGGTCACGTTGGACAATCTTCTACGGGCAGTAATCGTTACCCCTACCAAAGTACTTTTGGAACAAGTACCGGTTATAGCTTCGGAACTTCCAATACAGGCGTAGGAGGTGTTGCAGAAACCCTCTCCGGCAACCACAACAATAAATGGGAACTCTCTGATATGCTTAATGTTGGCGTAGATTTCGACTTCTGGCATAAGAGGCTCTACGGCTCATTCGACGCGTTCAAAGAATGGCGTTCCAATATTCTGGTAACCCGTTCCAATACTCCCAGCCTTTTGGGTATCGGTGTAGCACAAGATGCCTATGGAAAAGCCGAAACCAAAGGTATGGAGTTAACAATCGGACATCGTAACCGCATTGGTAAAGTGACTTATTTCTTGGAAGGCATGCTGACTTGGAATACCAATAAGATTACCGAAATGGACGAAACAGAACCGAATGTAGAGTGGCAGCGCAAAACCGGTAAACGGATATTCGAATACACTTCTGTAGCCGGACTTTATGAAAATGTATTTAACGGAACAGTAGGCGGTTGGAATATTTACAAGTTCCAACAATGGGCAAGCGATCCTAATCTGATTGCTACCAGTCAACAAGACGCTATCGATCATCCGGAAAAGTATCCGTATAATACGGCTGCAGGTAGTGCAAAAAGGCAAGATCTCGGTACAGCCGTTTTCAAAGATTTGAACGGTGACCGTCAAATTGATGAAAATGATATGATTCCAAGTGGTTATACCATTATCCCCGAAATGACTCCTTCCTTGTCTTTCGGTGTTGAATATGCAGGTTTTGATTTACAGGCAACGCTTACGGCATATCTGAATCGTTCAGTATTCATCTCACCTGCCATGACTTGGTCTCCTTGGGGACATCAGGCAACTCATGAAATCACCAAAGCATGGGGATACTACACGGATGATCCGAATGACCCTCGAAACGTAAATGCAACCTATCCGCGTCCCACGTATGCTGGGTTCAATCCTATTGACAGCGAAAGAAGTACTAACACTTATATGAATGATATCTGGATAGTAAATGGAAATTATCTGTCACTACGCAACATTGAACTTGGATACTCTTTACCCAAAAGGCTGATTGCAAAAGCCGGTATGACCAAATGTCGTATCTACTTTAATGGATACAATTTATTCAATTGGAGTCACTTGCCTGATAATCTGGATCCGGAAAAGCCTATGAGTTACACATGGTGGTATCCTAAGACCCGCACATTCTCTTTTGGTATAAACGTTGGTTTCTAACCTTTCAATAAACAAGATTATGAATACGAAAAAGATTATAAAATATATAGCAGTAGCGCTGTTAGCATACGGAACTTCTTCCTGTAGCGACTTCCTGGAAAAGGAAGTGGACTTGACCCTCTCCGAGGAGCAAGTTTTCAGAAGCTACGAAAACACCCGTGGTTTCTTAGCCAATATTTACACTTATTTACCAGACGCTTTTGTTGGCTACACAGATGGACAATTCCGAAGCGCATCCCGCGATTGCATGACCGATAACGCTTTAGGTTGGTGGTCAGTATTGTATTATGGCAGTGTACTTACAGATGGTTATTCAGCTATTAACCACCCATTCGCCAATGACTTTTGGCCCAAAAACAGCAGAGCTATCCGGGCATCGAACCTATTCCTAAAGAATGTTCGTGAAGAAGTTGTTGGTAACTATGATAAGACCGGTGACGATAATCATTTGTATGATCGCTATGTAGCCGAAGCCAAATTGCTTCGTGCCATCTTCCACTTCGACATGTCTTCTTGGTTTGGCGACATCATTATTGCAGGTGATGATGAAGAGGGTGTACCCATCGTTTTTCAGCAGAATGACCCACGCATGAATGTACCGCGCAATAAATGTGCAGACGTTATGAAATGGGTTGCCGACCAATGCGACTTGGTGAAAGATGTATTGCCGTTCCGCTACAGCAACGAAAATGAGAATTGGGGGCGCGTGAATGGTGCTGCCGCTTATGCTTTAAAGGCAAGAGCCCTGCTTTACAGAGCTTCCCCACTAAACAATCCGACCAATAACATTGAATGGTGGAAAGAAGCCGCTGAAGCAGCACGTGCATTCATAACCAAAAACAATCAGCAAACGAAGCCATACAAGCTATACAGAACATCTGATAATGACCCTACACAGAACTATTATCAATGTTTCGTAACAACCCCATATTTCAACGACGAATATATCTTGACTCGTTCTGTATGGACCACTCATACAGTGGAGGATTATCTAGCTCCTGCCGGCTTTACCAATTCAAGCGGTCGAACGAATCCAACCCAGAATTTAGTTGATTCTTATGAAACAATCAATGGTTTGCCTATTGACCAAGACTCAAGTTACGATCCTCAAAATCCGTATGCCAACCGAGATCCGCGCCTTGAACAGACAATCCTGCATCAGGGCTCCATCTGGGGAGACAAACTGAATGAAGAGGAACGCGCCATTGACGTATCTTATCCTAGCGGAGCAGACTATGAGACACAAAACGGTGGTACCTTAACAGGTTACTATACAAAAAAGTACTTGAACAATATGTCATTCAAGAGTCCGTCAAACTATAATCATGTGTGTCCCATTTTCCGTTTTGGAGAGGTTTTATTGAACGCAGCTGAAGCCGTAAACGAAGCCTATGGACCATCCGATGCTTATCAATATATCAACGAATTACGCGATCGCGTAGGTATGCCTGCTTATAGCGGCATGAATCAGGAACAACTCCGTGAACGCATTCGCAACGAACGACGTATTGAATTGTGCTTTGAAGACCACCGTTTCTTCGACGAACGTCGCTGGAAGCTTTTTGAAAACCAAACACCATCCAGCGAAAAAAATCTGCCATACTACAAGCAGGTCTATAATCTTTATGGTGTCACTGTTACAAATCCGGAAAATGCAGTGTACACATACGGCTCTGCCAGAAATTATCCCTCACGCACATTCAATGTACCTAAGAATTACTACTTCCCGATACCCGATGCGGAAACTAAGAGACTGCCGAGACTGGGACAAAATCAAGGTTGGGAACTCAGTACTTCTACAGGTGGAGGTGAAAACGATTCGAATGAAGAAGAAACTCCGGCTGAATAAAGGGAAAATGTTATAGAACAAAACATCTAAAGAATTAAGTTATGAAACAATATAAATGTCTTATTACCTTGTTTGCAGCCGCTCTCTTTATGGGAGCGTGCAGCGACGATGACAACGACTATGGAACCGAGGGAGTTGCCATAGAAACGCCTGCCATAACCGGTGAAACAAGCACTTCGTCTGCCTCACTTAGTGTGGCAGTCAACATGCGCGATGATGTACGCTATAGCGGTGCCGGCTTTTGTTACAGTTTACAATCGTCTCCTACCATCCATAGTGCCACAGTCAAAGCACTTATCAGTAATGGAACATTGTCGGCCACTCTCACAGATTTAGCTCCGAAACGCACTTACTATGCACGTGCATTCGTATGCATCTACCAAGGTGATGTAGTCTATTCGCCAGAGTTCATGTTCAGTACAGCCGATGGTACATTAGATGAACAGTTAGCGGCTTATCAAGCTCCCATCTACCCCGACAATTATATCGCTATAGCAGACTGGAACATGCGTGGTCAATGGAATCTTGCCAATGTACACGATCCTACGGTAGTATTGGGTGAAGACGGATACTATTATATGTATCAGACTGATGCTTCATACGGTAATGCTCATGGAGGACATGGGCACTTCCATGCACGCCGCTCCAAGAACCTGATTGACTGGGAATATTTGGGCAGAACCATGAAAGAACTTCCCGGTTGGGTAGTTCCCAAGCTAAATGAGATTCGTCAAGGAATGGGATTGCACCCGTTGCTACCGCTGCTGAAATCTCCTATGGTTTCTGGGCTCCTTGTGTACGCAAAGTTAGAAACGGTTTGTATCGTATGTACTATTCTATCACTTGTCCGGGATTACTCAACGGTGAAGGTACCTGGAGTGAACGTGCATTTATCGGAATGATGGAAAATACCAATCTTTCTAATAATGATGGATGGGTAGATAAAGGGTATATAGTGACAAATGCTTCAGACAAAGGACTTGAGTTTAATGTTACAGCTGGAGACTGGGCAAACTGTTACTACAAATGGAATGCTATCGATCCTTCCTACATCATCACTCCTGAAGGTGCACATTGGTTAATTTATGGTTCTTGGCATAGTGGCATCGTTGCCATGGAACTAAATGGAATAACTGGTATGCCCAAACAAAATCTGAGTATCCCTTGGGCAGAAGGTAATGCGCCTGCCGAATATGGGCAGTTAATTGCCACCCGCCAAGCTGGTAATCGTTGGCAAGCAAGTGAAGGTCCTGAAATCATTTACAATCCTCAAACAGAATATTATTATCTGTTTATGGCTTACGATGCTTTGGAAATACCTTATAACACACGTGTTGCCCGTTCAAAAAGTATCACTGGTCCCTATTTAGGCATTGACGGTGCCAATGTTACCGAAGGAGCTGATATGTATCCAGTTGTTACTCATCCATATAAATTTGCCAATAGCGATGGATGGGTGGGGATCTCACATTGTGCTATATTCGATGATGGCAATGGCAATTGGTATTATGCTTCACAAGGACGTTTACCTGAGAGTGTAGACAATGCTATCATGCTGGGACATGTACGCAGTATTCGCTGGACCAAAGACGGATGGCCTTTGGTGATGCCTGAACGTTATGGTGCCGTACCTCAAGCAGCTATCACTGAAGAAGAATTAATTGGTGATTGGGAACATATTGACTTATCATATGCAATCGGTCAACAAAAGGAATCTTCAATAATGACATTAACTGATGATCATAAAGTATCAGAAGGTAATTGGAGAGATGCTTCCTGGAGCTACGATGCAACTACCCAAATTCTAACCATCAATGACATTGATTTATATCTGCAACGTGAAACAGACTGGGAAGCTAAACCCAGAATGCATACTATCGTTTATGCAGCTTATGGGAACAATAAAACTTATTGGGGTAAAAAAGCAAATAAATGAAGCAACAAGCAGTAACTATCCTTGTGGCCCCAGTTTCACCAATGTTTCAGCAAAAGTAGTTTCTTGTAGCCTAGCAGAAATAGAAGGATACAACATTAATTGCACATGCTATCTTGGTGAAGTAGTTATTAAGTAAATGTATAATAATCGCTCATTCTCATTCTGAAAAACTGCCTTGAATATCACTATATTCAGGCAGTTTTTTTACTTTTATGTTACATAACATATACAAGTGTTACTAATACACTCAATTAAAGTGTTACTTTTACACCCAAAATCGGATAATTATCTCATTTACATTAAAAATAGAACCATGAAAAACAGTTTTCTACTTGCAGGAATTGCCGCACTGATGTTATCTGCGTGCAATAATAAGCCAGCTCAGGAGTTGACTTTGTCCGGTCTGAATCCGGTGAATTTTCAAACAGAAGTGAACAATGCCAAAACAGGTCTTTACACCTTGAAGAACAAGTCGGGCATGGAAGTGTGCATTACTAACTTCGGTGGCCGTATTGTTTCCATTATGGTTCCCGACAAAAACGGGAATATGCAGGACGTTGTTCTGGGTTTCGACAGCATTGCTGACTATGTAAACATCCCGAGCGACTTCGGCGCTTCTATCGGCCGTTATGCAAACCGCATCAACCAGGGAAGAATTGTATTGGACGGAGAGACGATCCAATTACCGCAAAACAACTTCGGACACTGCTTGCATGGCGGTCCTAAAGGCTGGCAATACCAAGTATATGAAGCCAATCCGATTGATGAAACTACGCTGGAACTGACTCGTATCTCACCGGACGGTGACTCTAACTTTCCCGGCAACGTAACTGCTAAAGTTCTTTTCAAACTGACAGATGACAACGCTATAGATATAAAGTAGCGCTACTACAGATAAGAAAACGGTCATCAACATGACTAACCACTCTTACTTCAACTTATCCGGTAATCCTTCAAAAGCTGCAACAGATCATATCTTATATGTAAATGCAGACAATTACACTCCGGTAGACAGTACTTTCATGACCACTGGAGAAATCGTAACAGTGAAAGATACTCCGATGGACTTTACTACTCCTAAAACAATAGGACAAGACATCACAAACTTTGACTTTGTTCAGTTGAAAAACGGAAATGGCTATGACCACAACTGGGTGCTGAACACAAATGGAGACATTGCTCAATTAGCAGCAAAACTGACTTCACCTGAAAGCGGTATCACTCTGGAAGTATATACCAACGAACCGGGTATACAAGTTTATACCGGCAACTTCCTTGATGGAACTGTAGCAGGTAAAAAAGGTATCACTTACAACCAACGTGCTTCCGTATGCCTGGAAACACAACACTATCCCGACAGTCCTAATAAACCGGAATGGCCCAGCGTCGTATTGGAACCGGGACAAACCTACAACAGCGAATGTATCTTTAAATTCTCAATAGAAAAGTAACTTCAAATTTAACAACTATAAAGACATCGAATTATTATGAATTGGAATTCAAAAGAATTTATTTGGCTGGATTGGACAATTCTCATTGTGGGAATTATCGCAGTAATATGGGCTGTATGGCGTGCCGTGCAAAAGGACAAACGCATGCAGCAAGGAGAAAGTAGTGAAGATTATCTCTTCGGTAAAGGAGAACCTTGGTATATCATTGGTGCGGCTATCTTTGCCGCCAACATCGGTTCAGAACACCTTGTAGGTTTGGCCGGCACCGGAGCAAAATCAGGCGTAGGCATGGCCCACTGGGAAATGCAAGGCTGGATGATTCTGTTACTGGGATGGCTTTTCGTTCCGTTCTACCAATTACTGAACAACAAAATGGGTAAGATCATTACCATGCCCGACTTCCTGAAATATCGCTACACACAGCGTACCGGTTCATGGCTTTCCATCATCACACTGATTGCCTATATTCTGACTAAATTAAGTGTGACAGCTTATACCGGTGGTATCTTCCTGGAATTTCTGTTGGGCCTGCCCTTCTGGTATGGTGCTATCGGCCTGATTGTACTGACTGGTATTTTCACCGTATTAGGTGGTATGAAAGGTGTAATGACGCTCTCTGCTATCCAGACCCCGATTCTCATTATCGGTTCTTTCCTCGTTCTTTTCTTAGGACTTGCGGCTCTCGGCGGTGGTAGTATCTCCACCGGTTGGACAGAAATGATGGAACACGCACGCAGTGCTATGAATGTCGGTGCCGACGGACATGCTTACGGTGCCAACCACATGTTCCACTGGACCGAATCTGACCCAATGTACCAAGATTATCCCGGCTTCTGGGTATTTATCGGAGCCTCAATCATTGGCTTCTGGTACTGGTGTACTGACCAGCATATCGTGCAACGTGTACTCGGACAGCGTAAAGGAGAAGCCAACGATGTTGTAATGAAGCGTGCCCGCCGCGGTAGCATCGCAGCCGGTTACTTCAAGATTCTTCCGGTATTTATGTTCCTTATTCCGGGTATGGTTGCAGCTGCACTGGCCGCAAAAGGTGAGTTCGATATGTCGAACACGGATGCTGCCTTTGCTGTAATGGTAAAAGACGTATTGCCTGCCGGTGTGAAAGGTATCGTAACTATCGGTTTCATCTGTGCATTGGTTGCTTCATTGGCAGCTTTCTTCAACTCATGTGCAACGCTCTTCACTGAAGACTTCTACAAACCGATGTGCAAGGGTAAGAGTGAATCTACATATGTAATGGTAGGACGTATCGCTACTGTAGTTGTGGTAATCCTGGGTATGGCTTGGATTCCTGTTATGATGAGTTTAGGTAGCCTTTACGACTATCTACAAGGTATCCAATCACTGTTGGCTCCTGCCATGGTAGCTGTATTCGCACTCGGTATCTTCTCCAAGAAGATTACGCCAAAGGCTGGTGAATATGGTATGATCATAGGTTTCATCATCGGTATGGTACGCCTGCTGACCAATATCATGACCAATACAGGTAAAGATGTCATGACAGGCTGGTACTGGGAATATACCACATGGTTCTGGCAAACGAACTGGCTTATCTTTGAAATCTGGTTGTTAGTATTCCTGATCGTAATGATGGCGGTAGTGTCTTGTTTCACTCCGAAACCAACAGCTAAGCAAATAGAAGCCATTACCTTTACCGGCAGCTACAAACAACTCATCCGGGAAAGCTGGAACAAGTGGGATGTTATCGCTTCATTAGGAGTAGTAATTCTCTGTGCTTTGTTCTATGTTTATTTCTGGTAAATATTGTTCCAATAAAACCGTGCATACATCAATGAGCAATTATTATAGTATAAATCCCAGATTCTATATTTCAGTAGACTGTATCATCTTCGGCTTCAACGAAGGAGAACTAAATCTGTTATTGCTGAAGCGAAACTTTCAGCCGGCAATGGGAGAATGGTCTCTGATGGGTGGATTTGTGCAACAAGGTGAAAGTGTGGACAATGCGGCCAAGCGTGTACTGGCAGAACTCACTGGTTTGGAAAATGTATATATGGAGCAAGTAGGCTCGTTCGGCGAAGTGGAGCGTGACCCGGGAGAACGGGTTATCTCCGTCGCCTACTATGCATTGATCAATATCAATGAGTATGACCGTGAGCTTGTGCATCAACATAACGCTTATTGGGTAAATATCAACGAATTGCCACCTCTTATCTTCGACCATCCACAGATGGTGAAGCAGGCACGGGAATTGATGCAACAGAAAGCATCCACAGAGCCTATCGGCTTCAACCTGTTACCGAAGTTATTCACGCTGTCTCAACTGCAAAGCCTCTACGAAGCTATTTACGGTGAACAGATAGATAAGCGTAACTTCCGTAAACGGATAGCCGAAATGGACTACATTGAAAAAACAGATAAGATTGATAAAACAGGTTCCAAACGCGGAGCTGCCTTATACAAATTCAATGAAAAGGCATACCGCAAGGCACCGAATTTTAAATTATAAATTATGCTGGAAGAACTGAAAAAAAAGGTATTCCATGCCAACCTTGAACTGGTGAAGCATGGACTGGTTATCTTCACCTGGGGAAATGTATCGGCTATCGACCGTGAAACGGGACTGGTAGTCATCAAACCCAGTGGTGTAAGTTATGACGATATGAAGGCGGAAGACATGGTGGTGGTAGACCTCGATGGCAAGGTAGTGGAAGGACGCTTGAAACCGTCTTCGGACACTCCAACCCACGTGGTACTCTACAAGGCTTTCCCAGAAATCGGCGGTGTGGTACACACCCACTCTACTTACGCTACTGCCTGGGCACAAGCCGGATGTGACATTCCGAATATTGGAACGACCCATGCAGATTACTTCCACGATGCCATACCTTGCACGGCAGATATGACAAAGGAAGAAGTGGAAGGAGCGTATGAAATGGAAACCGGAAATGTAATCGTGAAGCGCTTTGAAGGGCTGAACCCTGTACACACACCGGGAGTACTGGTAAAAAATCACGGACCCTTCTCTTGGGGAAAAGATGCGCATGATGCTGTACACAACGCAGTGGTAATGGAACAAGTAGCTAAGATGGCAAGCATTGCTTATGCCGTCAATCCGAAACTGACCATGAATCCGCTGTTGGTGGAAAAGCATTTCAACCGCAAGCATGGGCCTAACGCTTATTATGGACAATAAACAATTGATAATTAAAAACTAATAACTTAAAATTAAAGAATTATGAACGCATTTGATCAATATGAAGTATGGTTCGTAACCGGAGCACAGCTCCTGTACGGAGGTGACGCAGTTATCGCAGTAGACGCACACAGTAATGAAATGGTAGCTGGACTGAACGCCAGCGGTAAATTGCCGGTAAAGGTGGTTTATAAAGGTACAGTAAACTCTTCTAAAGAAGTAACTGAAGCTTTCAAAGCTGCTAACAATGATGAGAAATGTATCGGCGTTATCACCTGGATGCACACTTTCTCTCCTGCCAAGATGTGGATTCATGGATTGCAGGAACTGAAGAAGCCGTTGCTGCATTTCCATACTCAGTTCAATAAAGAAATTCCTTGGGATACCATGGATATGGACTTCATGAACTTGAACCAGTCTGCTCACGGTGACCGTGAATTCGGCCACATTGTAACCCGTATGCGTAAAAACCGTAAGGTAGTGGTAGGACACTGGCAAGATGAAAAAGCACAGGGTCAGATTGCAACATGGATGCGTGTTTGCGCCGGATGGGCTGATGCACAAGATATGCTGATTATCCGTTTCGGTGACCAGATGAACAACGTTGCTGTTACTGATGGTGACAAGGTATCCGCTGAACAAGTTTTGGGTTACCACGTAGACTACTGTCCGGTAAACGACCTGATGAAGTACTACAATGCAGTGGAAGACAAAGATGTACAGGCAATGGTAGATACTTACTTCAAAGAATATGACCATGCTCCTGAACTGGAAAAAGCCGGAACAGAAGCTTATACCAAAGTGTGGAACTCTGCAAAAGCAGAAATCGCTCTCCGTCGTATCCTGAAAGATACAGGCGCCAAAGCATTTACTACCAACTTCAACGACCTCGGTGACTTTGACCAGATTCCGGGATTGGCTTCTCAACGTTTGATGGAAGAAGGTTATGGTTTCGGTGCAGAAGGTGACTGGAAAACCGCCGCTTTGTACCGCACCACATGGTTCATGAGCCAGGGTATGCCGAAAGGTTGTTCTTTCTTAGAAGACTACACTTTGCATTTCGACGGTGAAAAGAGCGCTATCCTCCAGGCTCACATGCTGGAAGTTTGTCCGCTGATTGCTGAAGCAAAACCGAAACTGGAAGTACATCGCCTGAGCATTGGTATCGATAGCGAAACTGCACGTCTTGTATTCACCAGCAAACAAGGTGAAGGCGTAGCCGCTACTATCGTTGACCTGGGTAACCGTTTCCGCCTCATCGTAAACAAAGTAGAATGTATCAAGAGCAAACCGCTGCCCAAACTTCCTGTTGCCAGCGCATTGTGGATTCCGATGCCGAACCTCGAAGTAGGTGCTGCTGCATGGATTCTGGCAGGTGGTACTCACCACACCAGCTTCTCTTATGATCTGACTGTAGAATATTGGGAAGATTATGCAGAAATGGCAGGTATCGAAATGGTAGTTATCGATGAAAATACAACTATCAGCGAGTTCAAGAAAGAACTGCGCATGAATGAAGTATATTACATGTTGAACAAAGCGCTTTGTTAATTATGAAACTAGACGCAAAATCAACCATCGAAGCAGGCAAGGCCATTCTTGGTATAGAATTCGGTTCCACTCGAATCAAGGCTGTTTTGATTGACCAGGAAAACAAGCCCATCGCTCAAGGAAGTCACACCTGGGAGAACCAGTTGGTTGACGGACTTTGGACATATAGCGTTGAGGCCATCTGGTATGGACTGCAAGATTGTTACGCCGACCTTCGCTCAAACGTGAAGAAGCTCTATGACATAGAAATAGAAGCTTTGGCGGCAATTGGCGTCAGCGCCATGATGCATGGTTATATGGCGTTCAATGATAAAGAAGAGATTCTCGTGCCCTTCCGTACTTGGAGAAACACCAATACAGGTCAGGCTGCGGCTGCTTTATCAGAGCTGTTCGTTTATAATATTCCTCTGCGTTGGAGCATTTCTCACTTGTATCAGGCTATTCTGGACAACGAAGAACACGTAAAAGATATCAATTATCTGACAACGCTCGCAGGTTTTATTCATTGGCAGATAACCGGTAAAAAGGTATTAGGCATAGGCGATGCATCAGGTATGCTCCCTATAGACCCGGTTACCAAGAACTACTCCGCTGAAATGGTGGCCAAGTTCGACGAGTTAATCGCTCCGAAGGGATATAACTGGAAATTGCTGGATATTCTTCCCAAGGTATTGTCGGCTGGTGAAAATGCTGGTTTCCTGACACCGGAAGGTGCTAAGATGCTCGACGTATCCGGCCATTTGAAAGCTGGAATACCGGTTTGCCCGCCCGAAGGAGATGCAGGTACCGGTATGGTTGCAACCAATGCCGTTAAGCAGCGTACAGGAAATGTATCGGCAGGTACATCTTCATTCTCCATGATTGTATTGGAGAAAGATCTGTCAAAGCCCTACGAAATGATCGATATGGTTACTACTCCCGATGGAAGTCCCGTAGCCATGGTACATTGCAACAACTGTACATCTGACCTCAACGCATGGATCAACCTGTTCAAAGAATACCAGGAACTGCTGGGTATACCTGTAGATATGAACGAAGTATATGGAAAACTCTACAACCATGCCCTGACAGGCAATGCGGATTGTGGCGGTCTCATTTCATTCAATTACATCTCAGGCGAACCTGTAACAGGATTTGCAGATGGAAGACCGATGTTTGTACGTTCGGCCAATGACAAGTTCAGCCTTGCCAACTTCATGAGAACGCACTTGTATGCTTCTGTCGGTGTCCTCAAGATTGGTAATGACATTCTTTTCAAAGAAGAAAAGGTGAAAGTTGACAGAATCACAGGACACGGAGGTTTGTTCAAGACTAAGAATGTGGGTCAGAGAGTACTTGCAGCAGCATTAAATTCACCGATTTCCGTAATGGAAACTGCTGGTGAAGGTGGTGCATGGGGTATTGCGTTACTGGGTTCATTCCTTGTGAACAACGAGAAGAAGCAACCTCTCGACGCTTTCCTGGATGAGCAGGTGTTTGGTGGAGATGCAGGTGTTGAGATAGCGCCTACAGCTGAAGATGTAGCAGGCTTTAACGCATACATCAAAAACTACAAGGCAGCACTGCCCATCGAAGAAGCAGCAGTGAAATTCAAAAAGTAATTCCTACTTCAAGGAATAAACGAATGTAATAGTAGAGGGAGAAGCTTCGGCTGCCACGTGGGTGCTGTTGGCACCGGAGCAACTCCCTATACATTCGTTCTACAAGCTCGGACAATTCATTAAATCCGGCAAAGCATCGTTACCAGCTCAAAAGAAGTACTCTCACCCGCTTAGGTGAAGCACCTTCGTCAGTAAGCAAATAATCTCTATACCTCAAATATAATATAATATGAAAACGATCCTTATTACTTACCTGTTCCTTTTTTGTTTTCTCCTGACCGGGAAAGCTCAAATCCAACAAGAAGTTTCCTATTTCCCTTTGCAAGATGTTAAGCTGTTGGAAAGCCCCTTCCTGCAAGCTCAACAGACTGACTTACATTACATCATGGCCATGGAGCCCGACCGCCTGCTCGCCCCTTTCCTGCGCGAAGCCGGACTGACGCCCAAAGCGCCAAGTTATACCAACTGGGAAAACACCGGACTGGACGGACACATCGGCGGACATTACATTTCCGCACTCTCCATGATGTATGCCGCTACTGGAGATACAGCCATATACAATCGTCTGAACTATATGCTGAACGAACTACATCGTGCACAGCAAGCCGTAGGCACCGGATTCATCGGAGGAACTCCCGGAAGCCTGCAACTTTGGAAAGAAATTAAAGCCGGGAATATCCGTGCCGGAGGTTTTGACCTCAATGGCAAATGGGTACCCCTATACAATATACACAAGACTTATGCCGGACTGCGCGACGCTTACCTCTATGCCGGAAGCGACCTTGCCCGCCAGATGTTGGTAGCCCTCACCGACTGGATGATAGACATCACCGCAGGACTCACCGAACAACAAATGCAAGACATGCTCCGCAGCGAACACGGAGGACTGAACGAAACTTTCGCTGATGTTGCCGAAATCACAGGTGACAAGAAATACCTGGAACTGGCACGCCGTTTCTCCCATAAAGTAATTCTGGACCCTCTTGTGAAGGATGAAGACCGCCTGACAGGCATGCATGCTAACACACAGATACCGAAGGTTATCGGCTATAAACGTATCGCCGACCTTGCACAAGACCAGAACTGGGATCACGCCGCCCGCTTCTTCTGGAACACAGTGGTAAATCATCGTTCCGTCTGCATTGGTGGCAACAGTGTACGCGAACATTTTCATCCGGCAGACAATTTCACATCCATGCTCAATGATGTGCAAGGTCCGGAGACTTGTAATACTTACAACATGCTTCGCCTGACGAAGATGCTTTACCAGACTTCTCCCGACATTCGTTTTGCCGATTATTACGAACGTGCTTTATATAATCATATCCTTGCCTCACAACAGCCTACAAAGGGTGGATTTGTTTACTTCACCCCTATGCGTCCGGGACACTACCGCGTTTATTCGCAACCGGAAACATCCATGTGGTGTTGCGTCGGTTCCGGATTGGAGAATCACACCAAATACGGAGAGTTTATTTACGCCCATGCAAAGGATACGCTGTATGTAAACCTCTTCATCCCCTCCCGTCTGACTTGGAAAGATAAAAAGATAACCTTGGTACAGGAAACCCGTTTCCCCGACGAAGAGCAAATCAGATTCCGCGTGGAAAAGAGCAAGAAAAAAGCATTCAGCCTCAAACTCCGTTACCCCTCCTGGGCTAAAGGCGCCAGCGTTTCCGTTAATGGAAAAGTACAGGAAACGAATGCCCAACCGGGAGAGTACCTGACCATTCACCGCAAATGGAAAGCCGGAGATGAAATCACACTGAATATGCCCATGCAGGTTGCCTTAGAGCAAATACCGGATCGGGAAAATTTCTATGCATTCATGTATGGCCCTATCGTACTTGCCAGCCCCACAGGGACAGAGAATATGGACGGACTTTATGCAGATGACAGCCGTGGCGGACACATTGCCCATGGCAAACAGATTTCCATGCAAGAAATACCGATGCTGGTAGGTTCCGCCGCATCTCTGCCCCAATCACTCCAGAAGATAAACGATGACTTGGTTGCATTTATTTATACCGGTAGTGTCTATCCGGCACAGAAAGAAGCGCTGAAATTGATTCCTTTCTTCCGTCTTCACGATTCCCGTTATGCTGTTTATTTCCATCAGGTAACCGAAGCTGAAGTAGAAAGTATCCGCAAAGAAGTGGCATTGAGCGAACGTAAAGCAATGGAACTTGCCAACCAAACTGTAGATCTCATTTTCCCCGGTGAACAACAGCCTGAATCGGATCATGGCATTCTATATGAACAGGCAGAAACCGGAATCAATAAAGACCGTCACTTCCGACGTGCCAAAGGTTGGTTCAGTTATAACCTCAAAGTAAAAGAGGAAGCCAGCCAGCTGATGATCACTGTACGGAAAGAGGATTATACCAAGGTAGCCATCCTTCTTAACAATGAAAAACTGACCGTTAGTCCTACGATCAGCAAACCTGATAAAGAGGGTTTTATAACGATCTGTTATTCTTTACCCCAAAAGTTAAGTACAGGCAGCTATCCGATACGCTTCAGTCCCGACGGAACAGAGTGGACACCTGCTATTTATGAGGTCCGCTTACTCAAATAATAACATTACGAACATCATATAACTAATAACCATTATGAGAAACAAACTATTATTCAGCAGCGTTCTTTTAGCTGCATCCGTATCGCTGTCCGCACAAAAGAGTGCAACGATCACGCTTCATGCCGACCAAGGCACACAAGTTATTCCCAAAGAAATTTACGGCCAGTTTGCCGAACATCTGGGTACTTGTATCTACGGAGGACTTTGGGTAGGAGAAAATTCGGATATTCCCAATATCAAAGGTTATCGTACCGACGTATTCAATGCCCTGAAAGACCTCCAGGTTCCCGTTCTTCGCTGGCCGGGCGGCTGTTTTGCCGATGAATATCACTGGATGGACGGTATCGGTCCCAAAGAGAATCGTCCTAAAATGGTGAATAACAACTGGGGAGGCACAATTGAAGACAACAGTTTCGGTACACACGAGTTCCTCAACCTTTGCGAAATGCTGGGTACTGAACCTTATATCAGCGGAAACGTAGGTAGTGGTACTGTAGAAGAACTGGCAAAATGGGTAGAATACATGACTTCCGAAGGAGACTCTCCGATGGCAAGACTTCGCCGCCAGAACGGTCGTGACAAAGCATGGAAAGTGAAATACCTCGGTGTAGGCAACGAAAGCTGGGGCTGCGGCGGAAGCATGCGTCCTGAATATTATGCTGATTTGTATCGCCGTTACTCCACTTACTGCCGCAACTACGACGGCAACCACCTGTTTAAGATTGCCAGTGGTGCCAGCGATTACGATTATAACTGGACTAAAGTCCTGATGGATCGCGTAGGCGGACGTATGAACGGACTCTCTCTCCATTATTACACCGTAACCGGCTGGAGCGGAAGTAAAGGAGCAGCCACTAAGTTCGACAAAGACGATTATTACTGGACAATGGGTAAGTGTCGTGAGATAGAAGATGTTATCAAAAAACACTGCGCCATCATGGATGAATATGATCCTAAAAAGCACGTAGCCCTCATGCTCGATGAGTGGGGTACCTGGTGGGACGAAGAACCCGGCACTATCCCAGGACACCTTTACCAGCAGAATACCTTGCGTGACGCTTTCGTTGCTTCTCTTAGCTTCGACATCTTCCACAAATACACCGACCGTCTGAAAATGGCAAATATTGCCCAGATAGTAAATGTATTGCAATCCATGATCCTGACAAAAGGTAAAGACATGGTGTTGACTCCCACTTATTATGTATTCAAGATGTACAATGTACACCAGGATGCCACTTACCTTCCACTCGATCTGAACTGCGAGGTCATGGATGTACGCGATAATCGCAAAGTACCTATGGTAAGTGCCACAGCTTCTAAAGACAAGGACGGCAAGATCCACATCTCAATGTCTAATATCGATGCCGACAATGCACAGGAAATTACTATCAACCTGCCGGATGTAAAGGCAAAGAAAGCCGTTGGTGAAATCTTAACTTCTGCCAACCTGACAGATTACAACTCTTTTGAGAACCCTAATAATATAAAATTAGCTCCGTTCAAAGAGGTAAAAATCAATAAAGGAGTCCTGAAGATAAAACTACCAGCCAAGTCTATTGTTACTATAGAGTTACAGTAAATCAGTCGAAAAGACTTATTGTATTTTAAACAAGAAGCTAGCGGAAGTACAGCAAAAAAAGAGGCTCTTTCTTTGTTGCGAATTACGCATAAAGAGTTATCTTTGTCGCTGTTAAAATTAACAAGTGACACTTCAACCTGCTTTATTATAGTATTCAAATCAAATAAATATCAATATGAACGACAACAAACTTATGAACCGTGCAGCGGATAATATCCGTATCCTCGCTGCCTCTATGGTTGAGAAAGCTAATTCCGGTCACCCGGGCGGTGCCATGGGCGGTGCCGATTTTGTGAATGTACTCTTCTCTGAGTTTCTGGTGTATGATCCCGAAAATCCTGCATGGGAAGGTCGTGACCGCTTCTTCCTGGACCCGGGTCACATGTCACCGATGCTCTACTCTCAGTTGGCATTGGCAGGTAAATTCACACTGGATGAATTGAAGGAATTCCGCCAATGGGACAGCCCCACTCCGGGACACCCTGAACGCGACATCATGCGTGGTATTGAAAATACTTCCGGCCCGCTCGGCCAAGGCCATACTTTCGCAGTGGGTGCAGCTATCGCAGCTAAATTCATGAAAGCCCGTTTCGAAGAAGTGATGCAGCAAACCATCTACGCTTATATTTCGGACGGTGGTGTACAGGAAGAAATTTCTCAGGGTGCAGGCCGTATCGCAGGTGCACTGGGACTGGATAACCTCATCATGTTCTATGATGCCAATGACATCCAGCTTTCTACTGAAACCAAAGACGTAACTATCGAAGATACTGCCAAGAAATACGAAGCTTGGGGCTGGAAGGTGATCAAGATCAACGGTAATGATCCCAACGCTATCCGTGGCGCTTTGAACGAAGCGAAAGCAGAAAACGAACGTCCTACCCTGATTATCGGTCATACCGTAATGGGTAAGGGTGCACGCAAGGCAGATGGCAGCAGCTACGAAGCTAACTGTGCGACTCACGGTGCTCCTCTGGGTGGTGACGCTTACGTAAATACCATCAAGAACCTGGGTGGTGATCCGACAAATCCATTCGTAATCTTCCCCGAAGTGAAGGAACTGTACGCAAAGCGTGCTGCCGAACTGAAGGAAATTATGGCTAAGAAATATGCTGCAAAATCAGAATGGGCAAAGGCTAATCCTGAAAAGGCTGCCAAACTCGACCTGTTCTTCTCTGGTAAAGCTCCTGAAGTAAACTGGGCAGCTATCGAGCAAAAAGCAGGTGCTGCTACACGTGCTGCATCAGCTACCGTATTGGGCGCTCTTGCTACTCAGGTAGAAAACATGATCGTTGCTTCCGCCGACCTTTCAAACTCTGATAAGACAGACGGCTTCCTGAAAAAGACGCATGCTTTCAAGAAAGGTGATTTCAGCGGTGCATTCTTCCAGGCTGGTGTTGCCGAGCTGACTATGGCTTGCTGCTGTATCGGTATGGCACTGCATGGTGGTGTAATCCCTGCTTGCGGAACATTCTTCGTATTCTCTGACTATATGAAACCTGCCGTACGTATGGCTGCACTGATGGAAGTTCCCGTGAAGTTCATTTGGACACACGACGCATTCCGTGTAGGTGAAGACGGTCCTACTCATGAACCGGTAGAACAAGAAGCTCAGATCCGTCTGATGGAAAAACTGAAAAACCACAAAGGACACAACTCTATGTTGGTTCTCCGTCCGGCAGATGCAGAAGAAACAACAATTGCATGGAAACTGGCTATGGAGAATACTACCACTCCGACCGGTTTGATCTTCTCTCGCCAAGATATCGCTATGTTGCCCGCTGGAAACGACTACTCTCAGGCAGCCAAGGGTGCTTACATTGTAGCAGGTTCTGATGAAAACCCGGATGTGATATTGGTAGCTTCGGGCTCAGAAGTATCTACACTGGTGGCAGGAACCGAATTATTGCGCAAAGATGGCGTGAAAGTACGTATCGTATCTGCTCCTTCCGAAGGGTTGTTCCGCAGCCAGGCTCCGGGATATCAGGAAGGTGTTATCCCTGCTGACGCAAAAGTCTTCGGTCTGACAGCCGGTCTGCCTGTAAACCTGCAAGGTTTGGTAGGTGCTCACGGTAAAATTTGGGGATTGGAATCTTTCGGTTTCTCAGCTCCTTACAAAGTACTGGATCAGAAGTTAGGTTTTACTGCTGATAACGTTTATAAGCAAGTAAAAGCAATGTTATAAAAAGCCCTGGTGCATACCGGGCGAATGATTATTCGCCCCTACAGGTTGTAACAGGCTTGTAGGGGCGAAATATTTTTCACCTGATATCCCATTATAGAGCCTCTAAATCAATCATACTACAACAGAAAATGAAAACAATTGGAATTTGTTCCGACCACGCCGGATTTGAATTGAAACAATACGTCAAGGGGTGGTTGGAAACTAAAGGATGGGAATACAAAGACTTCGGCACCTATACAACGGAGAGCTGCGACTATGCAGATTTTGCTCATCCCCTGGCATTGGCCGTTGAAGCCGGAGAGTGTTACCCGGGTATTGCTATCTGCGGAAGTGGTGAAGGTATCAGCATGACACTGAACAAACATCAGGGTATTCGTGCTGCACTTTGCTGGACTGCGGAAATTGCTCATCTGGCTCGCCAGCATAATGATGCCAACGTACTCGTCATGCCGGGACGTTTTATCAGCACAGAAGAAGCTGATATGATTATGAGAGAATTCTTCAGCACACAGTTTGAGGGTGGACGCCATCAGAAGCGTATTGATAAAATACCGGTGAGATAATCATCCCAACTCGAAATTACACTTGCAGGTGCGGGAACTGGTACTTGCAGTAGTGTAAGGTGACGCTTTGCGGATGTGTAAGGCAACACTTGCAGTAGTGAAGGCTTACACACCCGCAAAGTGTTTTTAGTTTAGTTTATATACACCTTCCTCAGAGCTAAAAGAAGTATAAACACATCAATTTTTTACACCTTTTATGCCAAAAACTCTTCCCTATAATAGAGTCACTTTCCGTACTTTTGCCTGCATATCTAATAACCATTTAAAGTAAAACTGGAAACGCATGAAAAAAGTACTCGGAATTATTTCCCTGCTTCTCTCGGCCACATTGGCAACTGCCAACTCGATAGATTTCGATAAGGCTTTCAAGGAGAGTACAAAGATTGAAAAGCAAATCAAGAAAACATCTTTCCCCAAACAAACGTATCTCATTACGGACTTCGGCGCCAAACCCGACACCCCGGATGCTCCCTGCCATGAAGCAATCAACCAGGCTATCGTTACATGTTGCCTGAATGGTGGTGGTACGGTTGTAGTTCCAAAAAGGTACATTCTACACAGGTCCCATCACACTGAAAAGCAACGTCAACTTTCATGTAGAAGAAGGAGCCGTATTGAAATTTTCAACCGATCAGAGCCTCTACTTTCCCGGAGTTATCAAATCCCCGTTGGGAAGGAATAGACTGCTATAATGCCCGCCCGTTGATTTATGCATACGGTGAAACAAATATCGCCATCACCGGTAAAGGAACTATCGACGGACAAGGCTCCAACGAAACCTGGTGGCCTATGTGTGGCGCTCCCCGTTATGGCTGGAAAGAGGGCATGGTGGCACAACGCAACGGAGGACGGAACGCCTGCTGATGTACGGTGAAACCTCCACTCCCTATTTATAAGCGTGTAATGACACCTGAAGACGGATTACGTCCGCAACTTATCAACCTGTACTCATGTAATACAGTGCTGATAGAAGATGTAACTTTATTGAATTCCCCTTTCTGGGTTATTCACCCGCTATTCTGCGAAAGTCTCACTGTACGCGGTGTATACGTTTATAATCGCGGTCCCAATGGCGATGGCTGCGACCCCGAATCTTGCAAAAATGTATTGATAGAGAACTGTACCTTCGATACCGGAGATGACTGTATTGCTATCAAGTCCGGACGTAACCAGGACGGACGTAAATGGGGTGTTCCCAGCGAGAACATCATTGTACGCGGTTGCTATATGAAGAAAGGACATGGAGGTGTAGTCATCGGTAGCGAAATCTCCGGCGGATACCGCAACCTGTATGTAGAAAATTGTAAGATGGATAGCCCAGACCTCGACCGTGTGATCCGCATCAAGACCAGCACCTGCCGCGGCGGACTGATTGAAAATGTGTTCGTGCGTAACGTCACCGTAGGACAGTGTCGCGAAGCCGTACTACGCATCAACCTGCAATACGAAAACCGTGAGAACTGCAACCGCGGTTTTACTCCTACTGTCCGCAACGTTCACCTAAAGAATGTAACCTGCGAAAAGAGCAAACTTGGTGTCCTTATTATCGGTCTCGACGACGATGATCATGTGTACAATATCAGCGTTGAAGACTCCCACTTTAATAATGTTGCCAAAGATGGAAATGACATAAAAGGAGCAAAAGACGTTACGTTCAAAAATCTCTATATAAATGGGAAACTTGTAAAGTAGCAAAACCCATTTTACATCATATACGCCCGAAGTTGTGACATTCTGACAGAATTTCATTTAACTTCGGGCTTCATATTTCCCCCCAATTTTTCTTATTTTTCACAGAATACTTGTTCGTTGTCTCTAAATAAAAACTATCTTTGTATTCCAATAATCCGGAACTCAATACGATATGGAGCAACTGAAAACTATCAAAGAGCTTATCAATCAAGGAGATGTAGCAGAAGCTATCCGGCAGCTCGATGAATATCTGATCACCGACTCTACCGACCGGGACGAAGCTTTTTCTATCTCCTGGGAAATGCCTACCGTAAACAAGGCAACTGGCAACTGGCTTTGAACAACTACCAGTATGCTATCGACCTCAATCCCGACAGCCCTGCCCGTGAAGCCTATCGTATGGCAATGGATATCCTGAATTTCTTCAATAAGGATATGTACAATCAATAACATATAAAAGTAACGTAAATTATGGCAAAGATTAAAGGAGCAATCGTAGTGGACACCGAACGGTGTAAAGGCTGCAATCTATGCGTGGTAGCCTGTCCTCTGCATGTAATAGCCCTCACCAAAGAGGTGAACGTAAAAGGGTATAACTATGCCCACCAAATATTGGAAGATACCTGCAACGGCTGTGCGTCGTGCGCCCAGGTTTGCCCGGACGGATGTATCTCTGTTTTTAAAGTAAAAGTTGAATAAATCTGTAAATCAGTAGAATATGGCAGAAGAAGTTGTATTAATGAAAGGAAACGAAGCCATCGCCCACGCCGCTATCCGTTGCGGTGCTGATGGATACTTCGGTTATCCTATTACTCCGCAATCGGAAGTATTGGAAACTCTTGCCGAACTGAAGCCCTGGGAAACTACCGGCATGGTAGTGCTACAGGCAGAAAGTGAAGTGGCAGCTATTAATATGGTGTACGGCGGTGCCGGAAGTGGAAAGATGGTATTAACCTCATCGTCCAGCCCCGGTGTCAGCCTGAAACAAGAAGGTATCTCCTACCTGGCAGGTGCCGAATTACCCTGTTTGATTGTAAACGTAATGCGCGGCGGCCCCGGATTGGGAACCATCCAACCCAGTCAGGCAGACTACTTCCAGACTGTCAAGGGTGGAGGTCACGGTGACTACCGTCTGATCACTTTGGCTCCCGCTTCCGTACAGGAAATGGCTGATTTCGTTGGATTGGCCTTTGATCTTGCCTTCAAATATCGCAACCCGGCTATCATTCTTGCCGACGGTGTTATCGGTCAGATGATGGAAAAGGTTGTATTGCCTCCGCAAAAGCCCCGCCGTACAGATGCAGAAGTTATCGAGCAATGCCCGTGGGCTACTACCGGCAGAGTAAACGGACGCAAGCCCAATATCATTACTTCTTTGGAATTGAAACCGGAAGAGATGGAAAAGAATAACATCCGCTTCCAGGCTAAATACAAACTGATTGAAGAAAAAACGAAGTACGTTTCGAAAGAAATCAATTGTGAAGATGCCGATTACCTGATTATCGCCTTCGGTTCTATGGCCCGTATCGGACAGAAAGCAATGGAACTTGCACGCGAAGAAGGTATCAAAGTCGGTATACTGCGCCCCATTACCCTTTGGCCCTTCCCCACAAAAGCCATTGCAACCTATGCTGAAAAAGTGAAAGGCATGCTGGTTACCGAATTGAATGCGGGACAGATGGTTGAAGATGTACGCCTCTCTGTGAATGGTAAAGTAAAAGTAGAACACTTCGGGCGTCTCGGCGGTATCGTACCCGATCCGGAAGAGATTGTAAGTGCACTGAAAGAAAAATTAATCGAGAAATGAACCCTGATAAGATAAGAAGCGTATTGAATATACTCTTTATGATACTTGCCTTGGCAGCTATCATCGTATATTTCGTTGCAAAGGATGACTTCAAACTGTTTATATACGTTTGCGGCGCAGCAATATTCGTTAAGCTGATGGAGTTTTTTATACGGTTCACCAACAGATAAGGAGAAGTGATTATGACAAAAGAAGATATTATCAAGCCTGAGAATCTGGTTTATAAGAAACCGACTCTGATGAACGATAATCCCATGCACTACTGTCCGGGATGCAGCCACGGTGTGGTACACAAGCTGATAGCCGAAGTAATCGAAGAAATGGGCATGGAAGACAAAAGCAGTAGGTATCTCCCCGTGGGATGTGCCGTATTCATCTATAACTATCTGGATATTGACTGGCAAGAAGCCGCACACGGACGTGCACCCGCCTTGCCACTGCGATCAAGCGCCTGTGGCCGGACAGACTGGTATTCACCTATCAGGGCGACGGCGACTTGGCATGTATCGGTACGGCAGAAACAATCCATGCACTGAACCGCGGTGAGAACATCACCATCATCTTCATCAACAACGCCATCTACGGTATGACGGGTGGACAAATGGCTCCTACGTTTGGTCGGCATGAAGACTTCTACCAGTCCTTACGGACGTGATGTTCCATTTGCACGGTTATCCGCTGAAGATGGCAGATATCGCCGCACAACTGGAAGGAACCGCTTACGTTACCCGCCAGAGTGTACAAACAGTCGGTGCTATCCGCAAAGCAAAGAAAGCCATCCGCAAAGCATTCGAGAACTCCATGGCAGGCAAAGGCTCCAACCTGGTAGAAATCGTTTCTACTTGTAACTCCGGTTGGAAACAGACACCTGCGCAATCTAACAAATGGATGGAAGAGCACATGTTCCCGTTCTATCCGCTGGGTGACTTGAAAGACAGATAAATCAGTTAACAAGGAAAACGAGGGAACAAGTTAACAAGGAGGAGATGCTTCCTCGTCAACTTGTCAACTGCAACCTCGTCAACTAAAAAGAAAAGAACAATGAAAGAAGAAATCATTATAGCAGGCTTCGGTGGACAAGGCGTATTGTCTATGGGAAAGATTTTGGCATACTCGGGACTGATGGAAGATAAAGAAGTGAGCTGGATGCCCGCTTACGGACCGGAACAGCGTGGTGGTACAGCCAACGTTACGGTGATTGTAAGCGATGAGAAAAAATCTCCTCTCCTATTCTGAGCAAGTATGACGCTGCCATTATTCTGAACCAGCCCTCACTGGAGAAATTCGAAAGTAAGGTAAAACCGGGCGGTATCCTGATCTACGACGGATATGGAATTATCAACCCGCCTACCCGCAAGGATATCAAAGTATATCGCATCGACGCAATGGATGCTGCCAATGAAATGAATAATGCCAAAGCATTCAACATGATCGTACTGGGTGGATTGCTGAAACTGAAACCGATGGTTACGCTGGATAGCGTACTCAGAGGCTTGAAGAAGACCTTGCCCGAACGTCATCATCACTTGATACCGATGAATGAAGAAGCGATTAAAAAAGGAATGGAATTGATTAAAGAGGTATAATTCCATTGACTCTTACGATAAATCAATAAGCCCTTGCAATAGTTTCTTTTTTGCAAGGGCTTATTTTATAAGTTACCATATTTATATCAAAGAAATAAAAAAGTACGTTTGTAAAAATAGGCAAAAAAGGCTGAATTCCGCAAGCGAATAATTTTTTTTATTGTATCTTTGCGCCTAATTATGAGACGCATTCTACTGACATATATACTTCTATTCGTATTGGGATTGCTGGCAGCACAGGCACAGCGGCCACTCAATACATTGGATAATCGTGACCGCTATGGGAATCAGGTTGACCCATCAACACAACCAGATAGCCTGGATACCAGCACTGACGTTCAAAGTATTCCGCCTAAACTCTATATGTGGCAATTAAGCGAGACTCTGGGTAACCGGACCATCGTTCCTGCCGACACTCTTTCCTTGAATTTCCAGAATACAAACCTGGTAGACGGTATGACGGGACAATATAATTTCCTGGGTAACCTCGGCTCTCCCCGTCTTTCACGTATATTCTTTGATCGTGAAAGCACCGAACCGACTATTTTTATGACACCATTCTCCAGTTTCTTTGTTCGTCCCGATCAGGTATTCTTCACCAACAGTAATGTTCCTTATACAAATCTGACTTATTATAAAGCGGGTAATAAGGTAAACGGTGAAGAGCGATTCAAATCTTATTTTTCTGTCAATGTAAACAAACGGTTGGCATTTGGCTTCAATTTCGATTACCTGTACGGACGTGGATACTACTCCAATCAATCTACTTCGCACTTCAATGCCGGCATATTCGGAAGTTATATTGGCGAACGCTACCAACTGCAAGCTGTCTACAACAACTTCTTCATGAAGATGAATGAAAACGGCGGTATAGCTAATGACGGTTACATTACCCGCCCCGATACAATGGCTGACGGTAAGAAAGAATACGAATCCACTACTATTCCTGTGAAGCTGGAGCAAACTTCCAACCGTAACAAGGACTTCTATATTTACCTTACGCAACGCTATCGGTTAGGATTCAAGCGGAGAGTATTGAAAGAAGTAGCCCAAAACAATAGCGTTAAACAGAACTTTGCTCCCACGGCAGCATCTACTGCCATGATTCCCGACACTGCCATTACAGACAGTTTAGGTATGGATCGTTTAGGTGCTGACAGTTTAGGCACCGACAGTCTTTCAGCAGAAAGGCTTGCAATGAAAAAAAGCCTGAGTCTGGATAGCCTTAACAACGCCACTGCCTTGGCAGAAGATACCAATTATGTTGAAGAATTCGTCCCTGTCACAAGTTTCATTCATACTTTTTAAAGTGGAGCGCTCACGCCATCGTTTCCAATCATACAGCGAACCGGAGGGTATGTATGAAAACACTTTACTTCAACAAAAACGGAAGTGTCAGTCGGGACTCCACCACAGCATTCAGCATAAAAAAGAACATCTTTGGCATAGCACTGTTGGAAGGTTTCAACAAATATGCCAAAGCAGGATTAACCGCTTATATCTCTCATAAGTTCAGCCGTTATGACCTGATGAATGCAGATTCCATGACGGTAGACCGCTTCACAGAACAAGAAATATTTGTGGGCGGTGAACTTGCCAAACGACAAGGTAAAGTCCTTCACTATTCCATAGATGGTGAAATAGGTATTATGGACAAAGCGCTGGGGCAATTCCGTGTACATGGTAATATGGATTTGAATTTCCGATTGGGGAAAAGATACAGTAAACCTTATCGCACGAGGTTTTGTGACGAATACACTCCCATCTTTCTATATGCGGCATTATCACTCAACCATTTCTTCTGGGACAATGATAATATGGAGAAAGAATTCCGTACCCGTGTAGAAGGCGAATTAAACATTGACCGCTGGGGTACTAATCTTCGTGCCGGTGTAGAAAACGTCAAGAACTATACTTATTTCAACCAGAAAGCTGTACCCGAGCAGTATAGCGGTAATATACAAATACTTTCAGCAACTCTGAAACAGAACTTCCGTGCAGGTATTTTCCATTTGGATAACGAAGTAACCTGGCAAAAAGTCAAGCAATGAAACAATTCTCCCATTGCCACAACTTTCACTATACTCCAATTTATACATCCTGACCAAGTTAGCGAAGAAAGTTCTTACGGTGCAATTGGGAGCCGATGTGCGCTATTTCACCAAATATAATGCACCGGCCTATACGCCTGCCGTTCAGCAATTCCACCTGCAACCGGAAAACGATCAGGTAGAGATAGGTGGTTATCCTATAGTGAACATTTATGCAAACCTGCAACTGAAGCGTACACGGCTATTCGCTATGTACTCTCACGTAAATCAAGGCATGGGTACACGTAACTCTTTCCTCGTACCGCATTACCCCATCAACCCGAGCCTGCTAAAGATAGGTGTTTCATGGAACTTCTACGATTAAAACTCTTTCCACATGAGAATCCCGAAAGCCAGAATACTGAAATACGCTGCTATGGGTATAATAGCTGCCTTCATTGCTACCTTCTTTTTAAAGAAGGAGAAGCAGCAAGGGCATCCGCGTGACTATGCAGAAATCGCAGCCGAGAAAATAATCCGCGCTGCCACAGAATACAACTCTATCAGCTTCTATGTTGACGGAGATACCTTATCGGGCTTTCATTATGAACTGATAGAAGCGTTTGCCCGTGACCATGGCTGGAAGGCCGCCATCACTCCCGAAATGAGTTTTGACAAGCGGCTGGAAGGACTTGCAACAGGCGAGTTCGATGTTATCGCTTATGGTATTCTAGCCACCAGTGAACTGAAAGACTCTTTGCTCCTTACTACTCCGATTGTACTTAATAAACAGGTTCTCGTACAACGCAAAGCCACATCTCCCACTGACTCTTTATTCGTTAAAAAGTCAGTTAGACCTGGCAGGCAAAACCCTGCACGTAGTGAAAGGATCACCTTCCATCCTCCGTATTCGTAATCTGGGAAACGAAATTGGTGACACTATATATATTAAGGAAATAGATAAATACGGTTCGGAACAGCTGATATCACTTGTAGCTCATGGGGATATAGATTATGCCGTATGCGATGAAAGCATCGCCCGTGCCGTAACGGACAGTATTCCACAGATAGATATCAATACCGATATCAGTTTTACCCAGTTCTATTCCTGGGGAGTCAGCAAACAATCACCTGTTCTATTGGACAGCCTTAACAGCTGGCTTCAGACTTTTCGGAACAGTGATGAGTTTAAATCTATCTACCGTAAATATTACCGGACTTCGAATCAGAGATAAGTTCCTCTCAAACAAGCTTATACAATAAAACCGGAAGTTTCGCACAGGGAACTTCCGGTTTTATTCTTTTCCATTCTTAGTTTCATGCCTTGGAACTGTCAGTTTCATTGCTTGGAACTGCTAGTTTCATCCGGTGAAACTACTGGTTTCACACCGAGAAACTATTAGTTTCATGCCTTGAAACTAATAGTATCAAGCAAGGCTCTCTACTTCCCGAAGCCACATCTCTGATGATGCATCGCTTGGCATACGCCAATCCCCGCGCGGACTGATGGAAATACTACCTACTTTAGGTCCGTCCGGCAGACAAGAGCGCTTAAATTGTTGATTGAAGAAGCGGCGGAAGAATGTCTGCAACCATTTCTTGATTGTCTCTTCATCATACACGTCCTTAAATGTACGCACTGCAAGGAAGAATATCTTGGAAGGACGGAAACCACAACGAAGGAAATAATACAGAAAGAAATCATGCAGCTCATAAGGACCTACCAGATCTTCCGTTATCTGTTTGATATTGCCGTTTTCATCTGCCGGAATCAATTCAGGCCTAATCGGAGTATCCACAATATCCAGCAGCGTCATGCGCGAAGCTTCGTCCATATCATTCTCGGCTACCCATTTCACCAGATACTTAACCAAAGTCTTAGGCACACTTCCATTCACACCATACATGGACATGTGATCGCCATTATAGGTTGCCCAGCCCAATGCCAGTTCCGGAAAGATCGCCCGTACCAATTACCATTCCCCAAGTCTGGTTGGCAATATCCATCAGGATCTGCGTACGCTCACGTGCCTGAGCATTTTCATAAAACATCATGCACATCGATATCATGGTCTATATCTTTGAAGTGCTGGATGCAGGCTTCCTTGATGCTGACCTCACGAACGGTGATTCCTAAAGAATTCATCAAATCCAGAGCATTCGTATACGTGCGGTCTGTTGTTCCAAACCCCGGCATTGTTACACCGATAATATCTTTACGAGACCATCCCAATTTATCGAAGGTTTTGACACACACCAGTAATGCCAATGTAGAATCCAACCCACCGGATATGCCTACCACCGCACTCTTGGCAGCAGTGTACCAGACGCTGAGCCAAACCGGAAACTTGTATGGAGAATATTTCCTCGCAACGCTCGTTCAACTCAACTCCTTGCGGCACAAAGGATGAGGGTCAAAACAACGCGTCAGGTTCAGTTCTTTGCTTATTTACATATTCTGTGGAAACACGTACCGCCTCTCCCGGTGCGCAATGCGCCCGACAAGCGGAAAAAGTTGTATTAACTCGACGTTCCGTACGCAAATGTTCCACATCTATTTCACTGATAATCACCTGTCCCTCGAAAGAGAAACGCTTGCTGCGAGCTATCAGGCTGCCATTTTCGAAAATCAGTCCGTTCCCTGCAAACACCACATCCGTAGTAGACTCACCGAACCCACACGAACAGAAAACATAACCGGCAATGCAACGAGCCGACTGCTGGCTGATCAAAGAACACAAATAGTTGTGTTTACCAATCCCTTCATTATCCGCCGACAGATTAAACAGAATTTCCGCACCTTGCAATGCCAGTGAAGAACTGGGCGGAATAGGTGCCCATAAATCCTCACAAATTTCAATGCCGAACGTCGTATCCGCAGTTTCGAACAATAAGTCAGTTCCCATTGGAACCACCTGCCCGCAAAGGCGCACGCTCCTTTCACTTACATCCACAGCGGATGTAAACCAGCGTTTCTCATAAAATTCCTTTGTAGTGGGGGAGGTAAGTCTTGGGCACTACTCCCAACACCTTTCCTTTTTTTTGAATTACGACTGCGGCATTCAGCAATACTCCGTTCATCGCTATCGGCATGCCAAGTATGGCTATGATATCCAACTGCCTTGTATTACTTTACAATCTGTATCAATCCCATTTCCGCTTCTTCAAGCAATAATTGCTGGGCAAACAAATCACCGCATGTATATCCGTCACACACAACTCCGGAAAAGCAATGATCTGCACACCTTTCCCTCGGCTATGATTATTTCCTTTTCAATTTCCCTGGCATTGAACTTACAGTCCGCTACCTTCACACGGGGGCACAGCCGCCGCTACCTTTACATATCCGTAATTCATAAGGATGTCATTTAAAAAATATGGCGGCAAAAATACGGTTATTTGTCCATAAACACAAAATAATCACTTCATTCACCCCAGATATCCAAGATTATTTGTACTTTTAGCAACATTTTTAAAAGCACGCCATACAAAACTCATGAGAGCTCCTAATACAGTCCATAAATGGTTACTTTCCCTGATACTCCTAATCGGGTGCCTGTCAGTTTCCGCTAAAAGAAAAAGAGTATATATTATTCCTCAGTTCTGTCAATGCAGAAGAAGCATGGATTCACGGTTTCCGGAACGAACTTCAAAAAACGCTTCCCTTATGAAGGAAATATCGAATTACATGAATACTTCCTGGCAGTCCCGGTGCTTACCAATGCAGAAGAAGTCAAACAAGCCCAAGATAATCTTCTGCAAACATTTCCTACACCACCTAAAGTTATCATAATCGTAGGAGATCCGGGCTGGTTGGTCAGTGCGCCCATTTTCGACGGCCCCTGGAAAAATATCCCTGTCATACTTTGCTATTCACGCGGACGGATTCCCTCTACTCTGCAAACATTATTGGCAAAAAACTCCTTTGACAGAAGCAAACAGTATCCCTATCGAAGAATTTAACAAAAACTACAATATCACCGTACTGAAACAACCTTATTACATCAAGGAAACTCTGACACTCATCAAACAGCTTCAGCCGGAAGTCAACCGGATTGCTTTTATTTCCGACAACCGTTATATCAGCACAGTTACCCGCCAAGCCGTGAGTGCGGTGATGCAAAAAGATTTTCCTGATCTAAAACTGGAACTTTTATCTTCAGAGCAAATAAGTACAGAAGAATTACTGGATACACTTACCAGTTACAAGCAAACCACCGGCGTCATCTATTACGCATGGCTCCGGCAATATGGAAATAACAAGAATTACTATCTGTCGGACCATCTCAAAAAGATACTCCCTAGTTTCCTGGAAGTTCCCGTATTTACATTAGCTGACTTAAACCTGCAAGAAAATCTCTATGCTGGCGGACATTATATCTCTATCCGCGACTTCACGGATACGGTAATGTCCACAATCAGTCGCATCCCTATCGGGGAGAAACAGCCTCTTCCATTCCTTACCAGAATGGCGGAGTTGCACATACCTATCTGAACTTTGCCGACTTGAAATGGTGCAAGATACCAGAAAATTTATATCCGAAAGACGCTATTTACTTCTTCCAGCCTCCTACTTTCTATCAGCAGTATAAGACTTACATCTGGATGACAATCCTATTTATCGCTTTTATTCTTTCACCCTATATATCTTCTATTATATTCATTCCCAAAAGCATAAAAGGAGCTGATTCTTGCAAAGGAACGTGCCGAAGAATCCGACCGTCTCAAATCAGCTTTTTCTTGCTAATATGAGTCATGAGATACGCACTCCGCTCAATGCTATCGTGGGCTTTTCCAGTATTCTTGCCGAAACGGCTGATACCCCTGAAAGCCATGAATATATCCGGATTATTGAAGACAACAACTGCCTGTTGCTACAACTCATTAACGATATACTCGACCTGTCCAGGATAGAAGCCGGTTTGCTGGACTTCTGTTATACCGAAGTAGACATCAACGGCTGTATTCGTAAACTTGAAGATGCTTTCCATTTTAGAATGCCTGCAAATGTGGAATGTATTGCAGAGTTTGGCATGAAGAAATGCCACGTCTATACCGAAAAGAATCGTCTGAGTCAAGTACTTGGCAATTATCTCTCCAATGCCATTAAGTACACCACAGAGGGAAAGTATCACTGTCGGCTACTATCCACCCAAAGACGGAAACATGCGATTCTATGTGCGGGACACCGGTTGTGGGAATTTCTCCTGAAAAGCAGAAAGCTATTTTCCAACGTTTTGTAAAAGCTGGATAACTCCCGCAAGGTACCGGCCTTGGCTATCCATTTGCCAAATGATTGCTGAAAAGATGCATGCCACCGTCGGAGTTTCTTCCGAAAATAGGTAAAGGTTCCGAGTTCTGGATAGAAATACCTTACCAGCCAATTCACACTGTTTAACAAAGAAGAGGAAAAAAGAATGGAAATCTTTTGGTAAAAATCGAATAAGTCTTTATCTTTTGCAAGCGAAATAAAAATGTAATTATTACAAGTTTGAATTAAAACGAATATGGAAGTAGTAGTAGAACGATTGCAAGGACATAACATTAAACCCTCGGAACAGCGTATTGTTATCATGAAATATCTTATGGAGCAACCGCACACATCCGACGGTAGATGAGATTTATATGGCATTATCTCCTACTATACCGACACTCTCAAAAACTACAGTCTACAACACGCTAAAAGATTTCTTGAGCGAACAAGGGAGCCGCACAAACGCTACCATGATGAGCGTAACACATATGATGCCGACACCACTCCATTATCTTCATTATTTTTGTGCAAGCGTTGCGGAAAGAATCTATGACTTGCCGTGTGACGACGCAATAAAAAAAGTGGTAGATACGGATATGGATGGACACGAAGTGCAGGAAACATTATTATTACAAAGGAATCTGTAAACAATGTAAAGAAGACTAACGTTTTTTATAAAACGAACGAATAACTAATTCAATTAAATTAAAAAAAAAAATGAAAAAATTTAGATGTACTGTATGCGGTTACGTATATGAAGGTGATGCCGCTCCTGAGAAATGCCCGTTGTGCCAAAAGCTCCTGCCAGCAAGTTCGTAGAAGTTGTAGAAACCACAGAAGGCGGTCCTCTGTCTTTTGCTGACGAACACGTGATCGGTGTAGCTAAAGGTTGTGATGATGAAATGATTAAAGACCTGAACAACCACTTCATGGGTGAATGCACAGAAGTAGGTATGTATTTGGCTATGAGCCGTCAGGCTGACCGTGAAGGTTATCCTGAAGTAGCTGAAGCTTTCAAGCGTTATGCTTGGGGAAGAAGCAGAACACGCTTCTAAGTTCGCTGAACTGTTGGGTGACTGTGTATGGGATACCAAAACTAACCTCGAAAGAGAATGAACGCTGAGTCAGGCGCTTGCGAAGACAAGAAACGTATTGCCACTCGTGCAAAGGCTCTCTGAATCTGGATGCTATCCATGACACTGTTCATGAAATGGCAAAAGATGAAGCTCGTCACGGTAAAGGCTTTGAAGGTCTGTACAACCGTTACTTCAAGAAATAATCCTTTTTAGTATTGTATTTTTTAGGGAAAGAGGTTGCCGTCTGGTAACCTCTTTTTCTATAATACGATTCATCCCTCTCAAGTTATCCCACGAAATGTAACACATCATTTGCTATATTAACGTTCCCCTTTTTATAAAGGGTTTTTCCCCATATTATGTTTGGTGAGAATATCTGTTTTCAATTACTTTTTGTATCACAATTCAAGCAACCCCAACGTACTATTATGAAAACGCTATTATCCATCTTACCTCTTTTCTTTTGCAACCTACGGATACAGTCAATCAGGAAAGAAACTATTTACAGTAGACCGTGAATTATCAAACAGCAATATCAATCAGATCTGGTCAAGCCAAAGACGGAGTTATCTGGATAGCCACCGAAGACGGACTTAATCGTTACGATTTGGTGCCAAGTTCAGTGTGTACAAAAACACAAAGAAGGAAACGACAAATTCATTGGTAGATAACAATGTAAGAATACTCTTCGAAGACAAAGCAAAGGGAAACTTCCCTAATAGGTATCACCAACGTGGGCTACAACTTTACGAATCTGCCTAACAGACCTCAAAGAAATCCCCATCCTTGTATGAAACTCAATAAACATGAGCGCACATATCAGTACGATCCTGAGCGTAAGAATGAGAGTTATTAATAGAACGTCTCCATGCCGTTTATTCACCAACATTAGAGGAACAGAACCCTTATCAAAGCATTAGAGGCGCAACTACCGAAGTTCCTGTGTTTTTTCATCACCTATCTATTCGAAGACTCAAAACGAAAAATCTATGGGTTTCTTACAGAAGGAAAGGGTTATAACAGGCATTGACACGTCAGGTCAAATTATATCACTCATTTCATCGGAAAAGAGAATGCCTGAATATAACTTCTATTTGCCTGGATGAAAAGGAATATCTATGCCAGTAACATAAACAAGGAATATTGTTCACGACCAGTAGAAGATACTTTTATCCCTATCTCCTGTCCGATACTTCCTAGCCTGCTCATCGTAATACAATATATGCTGCCGGGCAAGGAAAATCTATATCGGAACCATAGGGTACGGCATGCATATGACATACATACACAGAAGATAAAGGAAAGCGAGTTCAGTTTTCAGTACTTTCGATTTCAGCAAAGCCGATAAACATACCATCACAAAGGATCGGGCAGGCAACTTATGGCTGGGTATCAACGGCAAGGAGTCATGTTTTCTTCCGGCTTCAAATAAACCAATTTCAAGTACATGGGTTACAAGTCTGTAACAACCAATAAAAATAGGTTCTAACAGTATAAAAGCAGTATGTAAAGACAATGAAGGAACCCAAGTGGCTCGAACAGCCAATGACGGTATATATGGTATAAAAAGGAAAGAATAAGCCTTCCCTGCACTTTGAGCACAAAGAAACATCTAATCCCAAAAGGTCCCACAATCAACTATATATCCACCTCAGACAGCAGACGGCAGATTGTGGCTGGCCTCACCTTTGAAGGGCTGGCAGAGATGAACCCCAAGACCGGCCTGTGCCGATACTATAAATTATAGGACCATTATCAGAATGAAGTAAAAAACATATCGTATCTGACTTCAGACAAGAACGGTGAACGATTATGGGTAGCCGTTATGGGCGGAGGCGTGTTTACATCGATCTAAAAACCGGGAAAGTCAACAGATGCGATACTTTTGAAAGCGGAAAAGAATATCCAGGAGAATTACAATGTACTCCACAAACCGTTGGGTAGCCTCATTGCTGTACACCAGCAATAATAAGTTATATATCGGCAATCCTTACGATGGCTTAGGATGCCTGATAGTTACCCACAATGAACTTCGCCTCAATCCTATGGGAAAAAACAGGATATTCAGCGGCAGTATCATACTGACCCTCTTTGAGGATGAACAAGGCGACATCTGGGCAGGTCACCAAAGGACTCATTCATATAGACGGAAAAAAATGGAAGCTCTAAAACTTATACTACACACGATGGATTGCCCATAATACCATTTGTGCCATTCAAGGCGACAAACAACATGGATTATGGATAAGTACCAATTACGGTATCACAAACATGGACCCGGAAACAGGTACCTTTATCAACTACTATGCAGGCAATGGGTTACAAGGAAATGAATTCAGCAAAAATGCAGCCTGTACAGATAAAGATGGATATCTCATCTTTTGAGGTATCAATGGTATCACCTTTTTTTTCCGACCAGCAGAAATCACTACAGAAGTCAAAAGCCCGAGGTTAGAATTGCCGACTTCTACATCCATAATAAAGCTGTAAAGAAAGGTACACGTTCCGGTAACCACGAAGTTATAGAAACAGCAGTACAGGAAGCCAGCCGGTTCCGTTTATGTCATAGAGACAACTCGTTCAGCATCGAATTCTCAGCCATGGAATTCTATAATCCGGAACGAATCACCTATCTTTATTCTATGAATGGGGCAACTTGGATGGCATTAGCTCCGGGCGTCAACAGAGTTTCTTTCAGTGATCTGGCACCGGGTACTTATCACTTCAAGATGAAAGCCAAAAGACTATACAGCCTACTCGGAAGAGAAAGAAATTATCATCCAGATAGATCCGGCATGGTGGGCATCGGGTTGGGCTAAATTAATATACGTCCTATTGATATTATCAATCATCGGATTTATTGTGATGCGGGTGCATCATCGTTACCGTATGCAAAAAAGATGTTACAACACATCCATGCCGAGCAAATTAACGAAGCAAAGTTACAGTTCTTCATTAATATCTCTCACGAAATACGAACTCCGATGTCACTTATCATCAGTCCCTTGCAACAACTGATGGCAAAAGATAAGGATGCAGAATGTAGAAAGCTCTACAGTACTATACAACGGAATGCCGAGCGCATCCTGCAATTGGTAAACCAATTAATGGATATCCGAAAAATAGACAAAGGACAAATGTCCCCTCATGTTTAAAAAGGCTGAAATAGTTAGTTTCACCCGTGACCTGTTAGAAAGCTTCGAACAACAGACAAGGGTAAAGAAACTAGACTTAAAAAATTCCACACCTCTGCTCCTGAAATAGAAATGTGGATAGATCCTAAGAACTTTGACAAGATCATCCTGAACCTACTGTCGAATGCTTGTAAAGTTCACACCTGAAAACGGACAAGTGGAAATCAGCCTCAGCACGGGTGGGATACCCACCTTCCCCAAAATGCACCCCTGCGCCGATATGTTGAACTTACAGTTGCGGACAGTGGTATCGGCATTGCTTCCACTGAACGGGAACACATATATTCGAGCGATTCTACCAGATACGTAACAGTCAGAACAACTCAAATATAGAACAGGTATCGGGCTTCACCTCACACGCTTTTAGTGGAGCTGCATTACGGAAATATTCACGTAGAGGACAATGGCGAAGGCAGACCGGGTTCCGGTTTATCATACGGCTACCGCTGGGCTTGGGCATTTGAAAAAAGGAAGAAATAGAAGAAGCAACAACCGCCGACACCCTAATAAACATCCCGGCGGAAACCCGGCTACCCATAGCGCCCCCTGCCACCTTATGATGACGATGAAGAAGCCAGCGGTAAAGTCCTCGTGCCCGCAGTCGTCGCCATGTGCTTGTGGAAGACGCGATGAAGAGATTCGCCACTACATTTGCCGCGAACTGAGCAAATGACTTTTTACATGACCGAATGCAGTAATGGAAAAGAAGCATTAGCATCGATATTATCCCATACGCCCGATCTGATAATCAGCGACGATGATGCCTGAAATGGATGGCTTGACACTTTCTGCCGCAAGATACGACAGAAATGAACATCAACTATCTGCCCATCATCCTGCTTTTACCGCCCGTACCAGCGAGGAGGACAATCTGGAAGGGTTGGGATACCGGTGCCGATGTTATCTGATGAAACCATTCAGCATTGAGTTGCTGAGAAAAAAACTGTCTTAAACCTCAACGGAACAATTGCGTAATGCTTTCAGTGGCCGTCCAGAATCAGGAGGAACAAAAATCTCAATCCCAGAAGTAAAATCTCCTGATTAAATCGGCTTATGGAACGTGTCATGCGCGTTATCAATGAGAATTTAGGCAACTGGCATTAACCGTCGAAATGATCAGTACGGAAGTAGGTATCAGCCGTGTACATCTGCATCGCAAAGCTCAAAGAACTCACGAATCAGACTACACAACAACTCATTCGTAACTTGCGTCCGGAAACAGGCAGCTACCCTGCTGGCCGACAAGCGGCATAGCATAACAGAAGTAGCCACATTAACCGGTTTTACGCATCCCCTTACTTCGCCACGGCATTCCCGCGAAATGTATGGCATATCACCATCAGAGTATATGGAACGCCATATAGGGGCAAGATAAAACAAAAAGATGGCATCTTTTGATGTGAAAGATGCCAACTTATGCAACAAGAGATGCCAACTTTTGATGTAAAAGATGGCATCTTTTACATAGCTATTTTAAAGTTCTTGTCCGAGGGCTTTCCGTTAGGTTAAGCCTGCCAAGCATATCGCCTCCGCAATCTACTATGATCTTATGCAATACTATCGCCGGACTGAGAGGGCGAATAGTCGAAGTATGTACCCCGGCCTCCAGAGTGACATCAGGAAAAGTTACTTTTTGACTCTATTACCCGTGCCGCCCCCCCGCAGGATACATTTTTGAATAACAGTTGGCCCAAGTCAGGTCTGAATTGTAGTTCACGATTTGTTCCTCACCGTCATCTAAACGAATGGCATAACTATGCCCTCCTTTAATAAAAAGGCAAAGTACTATCAATATCAGGCGTACACGCACACCGGACAAGTCAGACTTTAATCGCATTTGATAGGTCAACGAAGCACCGGATACCGGCTTGGTATATGGCATCAAAGAAAGTCCGGAGAGTGTACGTCCCAAGTCCGGTATAACAGTCCATTGTGTACCGGGTTCCTGCACGGATATAGCAAAACGTTCCGCTTCCATTACCACTACCCACTACTCTCTTCGTATTCATAACCACCCATTACCATATTTTCGTTCGGGAAGCATCATCCACACGGGTTACTTTCGGCATTATATTTCCTCCTTTCGGTTCATCCCATGAAGTATAGCCTATATGGGTCTGATCCATCATGTGTTTCCATTTGCCACCGGCAATATTATTATTATAATCGGCGCATAGCTCCGCATCTCTCCGGAAGCAATACTCTACGCGATCCGCCCAGGCATTGGCACGTACATCATTTTCAGCAGCCAACTGCCGGTTCATGGCGGTAGCACAGTACATTTCATAAAGATTGGCCATAGCTTCGCAACAGGGAATAATATCAGCTCCTTATAAGCATCGCCTATTCTCCGGTAGCAAAGCAAACTGACGGACAGCATGTGCTTCCAATGCCAGAAACTCATCGGCCACAGCTTTAAATTCACCACTTTGCAAATTACAGGTTTTGTGATCTAACATCTCTGCCGTCACACGAGCACAATACTTACAATAAAGATTTAAAATTCGTGCAGCTTCGTCAGCATATTCATTACCAAATTGCTGGCGGCAAAATTCTCTTGTATAATCCATCAGATTACCCGCATTAAAAGCATCAGGATTCCATGCCATTTTCAAGAAGAAATCCGTAGGAAACTCATTCGGTTTCAAATCACCTACATTCAATATCCACATCTTATCCACACCATAAGCATACGTCAGATAAAGCTGTTCCCATATGCTGGATTTGAGTCATATTCAACCACTGATAAGCACGCGGAGCACCATGCAAATCCAATGATAGTACATGCCATAACCACCGGGATGACGTTTAACACCCCGGTTCGGGCAGACGGCGAACATCTCCCCAATTGTCATCACATAACAGAATCATTACATCATCCGGTATCTGCATACCTTGATCGTAATATTCCAGTACCTCTCACTATAAAGCGCCCATAATTGTGGAGTCTTAGAAGCAGATTTTCCCGTAACCCTCGGCTATGATACGACGCTGTTCTTTCACTATATTTTCCAACAGTTTTGTATCCGTATCAGGTCCCATCGGCGCATCACCGTCACCACGCATCGCAATGGTCACCACTTCTTCTTTTACCCGCATGCGCTCTATACCTTCACGGAAAAGCGGTCGATACCATCTTTGTTTGTCTGATAGTTCCAGGCTCCATACACTTTACGATTGCGAGCATACTCCTGATGATTTACGCGCCATAGGCTCATGGTGGGAAGTACCGATTATGATCCCCATCTCATCAGCCAATGGACTGTTCATGGGATCATCCGCATGAAAAGCCGCACTCGCAGGCCATAGGAAGTTGGCTTTCAGGCGAAGCAACAATTCATACACATGCGTACATTTTACTATTGAAGCCACCATAACGTTCCGTGGTCCAACCTCCCATGCAAGGCCATTCATCATTAATAAAAATACCACGATACTTCACTGCCGGTTCTCCATCGGTATATACACCTTTTTTATATAGAGTTCCTCATGCCGTTCACCGGAACATCCGCCCACCAATACCAGGGAGATACCCCTATCTGACGGGATAACTCATAAACTCCATAGATAGTTCCACGCTTATCGCTACCAGCAATTAACAACACTTCACCCGGTATTCCTTCCACCGGATCTTTTACTGTGGTGATTATAAACTTCTCATTCTTGCCTTTCAACTCGCGGGCATCCAGTTTCTTCGATTTCACCAATTGCTTTATGAATGGAGACTCGTCAAAAGAACCAATAAGAATACGTACATTTTGCCCATCCGCACTTCCCTTCTGTTTTTGCATCGGCCACTAATGCAGGACGTATATCGGCCACTTTATAAAAATCCCTCCTGTAAATTATGTACAGCCGTTAATACTCCTTTATGTTCCTCATCAGCAGCATAAAATACTGAAACTCCTTTGTTGAGATGTTACAAGCTCCAACGTACCTTCCCGGAATGAAAAGAGACAAACTTATCCGCCGCTTGCAGTGTCGAAGCCAGAGTGAGACAAAGTTGCAGGCAGACAATCCCGTGTTTTTTAATGATATTCTCATCATGTAGAAATAAATTAGATTAATAATACTATGTGAAACAAAAGGTACACGGCTTCCAGAAGCCTGCCAAAGATCACTTTACAGATACTTTCGAGCATATTACGAGTTAAAAATAAATAAGGCTGTGTTACATCAATTAAAGTCTATGATACACCCCTAATATAGAATGCAACATCAGTTAATCTTTCTGCAATAGCAAACATATTTATTACTATTATTATACTTCCTACTTTTTCGGGGAACAAAAAAGGTTCTTTATCATTATTTATTAATCTTAAAACTAAAAAAGAATTATGGAAAGCATGTATGACAACAGTTAATCCTGGCTTTTTATGACATCAGAGAAAACATAGTTATTAACTATCTTAAACTAATGGTAATGAAAATGTAAAAAAGAAAATTCAAAGGGATTCCTTTACTTGTTTCTTTTGATGCTTTTTGGCTGCCTGACAGCTTTCGGCACAACAAGGAATAACAGTGAAAGGAACAGTCGTGGACGACAATGGCGAGACTATAATTGGAGCCTCGGTAGTTGTAAAAGGAAATAATTCAATAGGTACGATCTCAGATATAGATTTGCATTTTGTATTGACCGTGCCCAATGAAAAGTCAGTTCTTGTCGTTTCGTTTGTAGGTATGGAGCCTCAGGAAGTGAAGGCTTCTTCAAAAGGGACAATCAAAGTAGTTCTGAAAGATGATACACAGCTACTGGACGAAGTTGTAGTAGTAGGTTACGGACAGCAAAAAAGAAAGCGTCGGTGGTGGTGGAGCCATTACACAGACTTCCGGAAAAACACTAGAGCGGTCTGGGGTAAGCAATTTAGGGGAGCTGCCTTAACGGTAACCTTCCGGGAGTCATTACTTCCAGTTCTACCGGTATGCCCGGTGCCGAAGACCGAAGAAGATTATTATCCGCACACAGAGCTCGTGGAATAATAGCGAACCCTGGTACTGGTAGACGGCATCGAACGTGAAATGAGTTCAGTAGACATTTCCCTCGGTAGAGAACATTTCGGCATTGAAAGATGCATCCGCTACTGCTGTATATGGTGTGAAAGGTGCCAACGGAGTAATCCTTATTACTACCAAACGCGGTAAGGAAGGAAAAGCCAATACAGATCAAGGCCAATATGACCGCTAAAGTAGTATCAAAACTCCCTGAAAAAGTATGATGCTTATATGGACATTCTACTTTGATGAATAACTCCATTGAGCTGCTTAAAGCTTGTCTCAATCCTGCCGGATGGGCAAAACCACACACCGGCAGCCATCATCGATAAGTATCGTCATAAAGCCAATGCCGAAGAGTGGGACGCTATCCTAATGTGGATTGGGAGGATGAACTTTCAAGAAAGTCGCTTTATGTCTATACTACCAGCGTCAACGTATCAGGTGGTACTAAAGTTGTAAATTACTTCGCAGCTGTAGATTTCGTAAACGAAGGTGACTTGTTCAAGAGCTTTGAAAACGGACGTGGTTACAACTCCGGCTTTGGCTATAACCGCATCAACGTACGCAGTAACCTGGACTTCCATTTGACAAAAACGACCAAATTCTCTACCAACCTGTTTGGTTCGAATGCACAACGTCAGCTGCCTTGGGATATGAGCGACAATGACACCGGTTTCTGAACTCAGCTTATAAATCCGCCCCTGACGCCATGCGTCCCATCTGCCCAATGGTATGTGGGGATGGTATGCCGCGTGATGCCGATGTACCCAACTCAGCCTATTTCCTGGCTGGTAGGTGGTGGTAAAAGAGAAACGCACCACCACCAAAATGACTACTGACTTCATTTTGGGGAAGGGACTTGCTATGTTGACCAAAAGGACTGAGATTCAAGGCGAACTTCTCTATGGACTATACTTTTGCGGAGAACAAGCGTGGCCTCAGTGACCAGTACAACGTGCACAACTTGCATCTGGGTGGATCCGGATACAGGTAATATCTCTTATAAGTTTGACCCTGATACAGGAGCCGGACTCGACAAAGTCACTAATCTATCTATTGGTTACAACAATCTGGTAGTGCAAACATTGGAGCCACTTATCGCAAACTATACTACTCTATGCAGTTCGACTATGCCCGTACCTTCGGCAAACATGAAGTGACCGGCCTTGGCCTTTTCAGCCGACTAAAAGAGGCACAGGAAGTGTGTTCCCCATTTATCGGGAAGACTGGGTATTCCGTTTTACCTATAACTACGCCATGCGCTATTTCTTCGAGGCCAATGGTGTTTATAATGGTTCCGAAAAAGTTCGGTCCTGATTATCGCTTCGCCTTCTTCCCCCTCCCTCTCACTGGGTTGGATGATCAGTGAAGAGAGCTTCATGAAAAAAAACTGAAGTTCGTCGATATGTTAAAAGCTTCGCGCTTCTTGGGGACGAGTAGGTGATGATGCCGTGGTCGCTCCGTGGCAGAGATTTACAGCAGGTCGTTTCTTATACAAAGATCAGTTGAGTTATGGTGGTAACACTGTCATGGGTAGCATCAATCCGACAACTCTCCTTATACCCACTGGAAAATCTCTTCTCTGGGTAACGGATGTCTCTTGAAACTGTAGAAAAGCGCAACATTGGTTTAGTTATGCTTTCTTTAATGGACTGATAGCAGGTTCAGTAGATGTATTCAACGATACCCGTACGGACATTATAATTAGCGGTGACAGCCGTGCATTCCGTCTTATTTTGGAACAACGGCTCCCCGAACCAATTTAGGTAAAGTCAACAGCCACGGTTATGAACTGGAATTACGTTTGAACCATGTATTCAACAATGGTCTACGCGCCTGGCTGAACACCAGTATGACTCACGCCATCAATGAAATCAAGTTCAGAGATGACGCTCCTTTGCTACCTGCTTATCAGAAGGGAGCCGGACATACAATTAACCAAGTATATTCATATATCGACCATGGGAATCTGGCTACCTGGGACGATGTGATAGGGTAGTAATAATTGGACAACTGGAAATGACATGAAGTTACCGGGCGACTACAATATTATAGACTTCAACGGTGACGGCATAGTTGACAACGACGACCGTGCTCCTTATCAGTATGCCAGTACACCGCAGAACACCTATAATGCCTCTCTCGGTTTTTTTTTTGAGTGGAAAGGCTTCAGCTTTGCTTTTGCCCAATTCTATGGAGTAACCAATGTAACCGTGAAGTCAATTTCCCGACATTCCGTTCTACAGCCCACGTAGCTTATGCAGAAGGTTCATACTGGACACCGGGAGGTAATGCCACCCTACCCACTCCCACGCTGGGGAACTACTGTAGACGCAGCTGCTACCGGAACACGTTACTGGTATGATGGTGCTTACTTCGTCTGAAGAATGTTGAATTATCCTATACATTCAAGAACAATTGGCTGAAGAAAATGGGCATCAATTCCTGCCGTCTCTACTTGAATGGCGATAATCTCTACATGTGGACCGACATGCCGGATGACCGTGAAGCCAACTACGGTACAGGCTCTTCGGACGGTGCCTACCCTACGGTACGCCGCTTCAATTTTGGTATCGACATAACCTTATAATAACGAAGAGATAATTATGAATAAATATATAAATAAACTATTTATGATGTCGGCTATTGCAATGGCTGGCATAATGGGGATGACCTCATGTACAGACTATCTGAATAAAAGCTCCGGAAAGTGACTACCAGGATAATGACCCTTATAAGAATTTTATGAACTTTCAGGGGTTTCACTGAAGAACTCTATAATTGTATCCCGGTAGTTTCAAACAATAAAGATGCCGGACATACTTTTGCTTCAACTATGGTGAAGATGAATACTGGGAACCACAGGAAATGCGTATGCAAGCCCGTAGTGTGGACAACGGAGACTTCTGGGCCTGGACTACTGTTTACTATGGTTGCCGAACAATCAGGTTCGGCAGGTTCAAACAACCGAACTGATAAAAAGGTCACTTATGGGCCAACTCCTGGTATGCCATCCGTAAAGCCAATATCGGTATCGCCAACCTCGGCAATCTGATAAGCGCCACCGAGGAAGAACGCAATCATAGAAGGACAACTTTACTTCTTCCGCGCATGGTACCACTTTATGCTAATGGAATGGTGGGGCGGGCATGCCGTATATTGATACAGTGTTGTCTTCGGATGTAGCTCCCACGTTAGCCCGTCTTACATGGCAAGAATGTGCGGAAAAATGCGTAGCCGACTTTGAACATGCAGCCAGTCTACTTCCTGTTGATTGGGATGCAACCACCGCCGGTAAAGTGACCTTAGGCAAAAACAATATGCGTATCAACCGTATTATGGCTTTAGCTTATAAAGGCAAGACCTTACTTTGGGCAGGCAGTCCGTTGATGATTGGGCTTCCGGAGGTGCAAAGGAATACAATGCAGAGTTGTGCAAACGAGGTGCCGATGCTCTCGGACAAGCCCTTGCCCTCACCGAATCGACCAACCGTTACGAACTGGCCGACTTCTCCGAATATAAACGACATCTTCCTGTTGCATAACTCAAGCGGTAAGCTGAACGGAGTAAAAGAGTCCATCTTCATGGAGAATATCAAGGATTATAGTGGACGCTGGCGCTGGAATATGGTTAACGACTTCCGACCTCAATCCATTGAGTATTCCGGTATTAAATGCTATCCTACCGCCAACTACGTAAACTACTATGGCATGCAGAACGGTTACCCTATTAATGACATGACAAAGGCAGATGCCGAATCAGGCTATGATCCCCACATCCCTGGAAAAACCGCGACCCACGCTTCTATAAAACCATCATGTTCGACGGTGTGAAGTGGAAAAAGCACCGGTGGTGCAGGTGGAACGGCAGAACTTTTCACCGGAGGTAGAGAGAGAGTGAAGAAGCAAATGAAAAAGAAAGGTTGCTTCACAGCCTATATGAACAGCAAACTCTGTCCGCAATTGATGAATACGGTTGACGGTTATAAAAGAAAATAATATCATGATCCTCAGCCTTATGCGCCTAGCAGATGTATATCTAATGTATGCTGAAGCTACGGCTGTAGGCTACAACGGTCCGAAGGGTAAAGCTGCTACCTACTCACTTCTTACAGCCGAAGAGGCATTGAACAAGATCCGCGAACGTGCCGGGGTAGCTCCCCGTACTCGACAAGTTTCTGGGTAGTACTGCTGACTTCCTGAGCGAATTACGCCGCGAACGCGCCGTGGAACTGTCCTTCGAAGGTTTCCGTTTTATCGATCTTCGCCGCTGGATGCTTCTCACCCAATATCCTTACACACCGAAGACCAAGATTGAGTTCGACCGTGCCGATCCTAGTGACTATAATTATGACGAACCGGAAGAAAATGCTATCAAGAACTTACGTGAAGTAGTATTGTTTGAGCGTAAATATACCGACAGACACTATTGGTATCCGCTCCCTAAAAAAGGATGTTAGCATGTATGAAGGGTTCTATCAGAATCCCGGATGGTAATCTTGACGTATTAACTAATAATGACGCAAAAAATGAATAGAAAGTTTATATATATTGGCTGTACTGTTTTCGCCATGTCTCTGTTTCATGCAGGAGGTATCCAGGCGCAAGAAGAAAAACAAAGATAGCCTAGTGAATGTGGCTTTCGGTACGGTTTGCCCAGGAAGACTTGACGCATGCCATTTCTACGGTCAACACGTCCGAACTGACCAAAAAGTAAATAGTTCCAGTAGTAGCTTAGTTGGACTGGAAAGTCTGATAGGTGGATACACCGGCAACGTATGGGGGCAAGGAGCACTTGTCCTCGTGGATGGAGTGCCCCCGCAGTGCAAGTAATGTACGCGCTTCGGAAATAGAGAGTGTTTCGGTAATGAAAGATGCTGCTGCCGTGGTACTTTATGGTAGCCGTGCGGCAAAGGGTGTTATCCTGATCACTACCAAACGCGGTAAAAATGAACCGATGCGCATCGACGTACGGGGCAATGCAGGCATTAATGTTCCCAAATCTTATCCAAAATATTTGGATTCAGACTGCTACATGACCCTTTACAATGAAGCTTGCCGTAATGACGGGCTGTCCCCAAAAATACAGCGCATCAGATATCTACAACACTGCCATGGGAACCAATCCTTATCGTTATCCGAATATTGATTTCTATAGTTCGGACTATCTGAAAAAAGGCATATTATAATGCAGATGTGACAGGTGAAGTATATGGAGGTAATGATCGCACACACTATTACCTGAATTTCGGTATGGATTATAGTAACGACCTGCTGAAATATGGTGAATCAAAGAATGCCTACAATATGCGTTTCAATGTACGCGGTAACGTAGACATGACACTTGCCTCATGGCTAAAGGCTACTACCAATGCGGCAGTTGTCTTTACCAATCAGTATGCAGGTCGCGGAAACTTTTGGGGAACCGCATCCACCTTGCGTCCCAACTGGTTTTTGCCCTGTTATTACCCATCGACATGATGGATACCAGCGTCGCTCAAATACAGGAATATATTACCAACAGTAATCACCTGATTGACCGCAAATATCTGCTTGGAGGAACTTCTTCCGACATGACAAATCCTTTTGCTGATCTTCTGGCTGCCGGATATGTTAAGGAAAAGGCACGTATGTTTATGTTCGATGTCAGCCTTGCCGCTGATCTGGGTTCATTCTTGAAAGGTCTGACGTTTAAGACTTCTTATAGTGTAGACTATACTTCTTACTATTCGGAAGCTTTCAGCGAGACCTACGCCGTTTATGAACCTACATGGTCTCAGGTGAACGGCAAGGATATGATTATTGCCTTGAAGAAGCACAATGAAGACAAAAAGATCCCAATGAATATGTCGGCAAGTCCACTTACGATCAGACCATGACGTTCAGTGCACAGTTTGACTATGCCCGCACTTTCGCAAAAATACCACAAACGTAGCAGCCACATTCATATAGGTTGGGGTTATCAAACGCAGAATTCTGCTGACGAAAATCATGAAAGCAGTGATTATCACCGTACCAGTAATGTGAACTTAGGCTTACGGGCATCCTACAATTACAATCATAAGTATTATGCCGATTTTCAGTGGTGCCGTGATCCATTCGGCCAAATTACCCGGAAGGCAAGCGTAACGCTTTCTCCGTCAGTCACTTTGGGCTGGAGGATCAGCAAAGAGAAGTTTATGGAGAATGTAAAGTTTATAGACGATCTGAAAATCACAGCTTCTTATGCCAACCTGCATCAGATCTCGATATCACCGACTATTATCTGTATAAAGGCACTTTCTCCAAAAGAACAAACGAGGGCTTTATGTACAATGGCATGATGGAACAGCCGGCGGATGGACTCGGCTTCCAAACGCGGTGATAACCCCAATCTGGGTTTCATCACACGTGAAGAGTTCCGTGCCGGCATTGATGCCACACTGTTCAACCGTCTGCTGAAAATAAATGCGAATTACTTCAGACAAGATACGAAAGGCTTGCTCACCCAAGGTTCATCTTCTATCTATCCTTCCTATTTTGCTTTAAGCAGCAATTCCACTTTCATGCCCTGGATCAATTATAACGAGGACAGACGCAGTGGTTTTGACTTCGCGCTGAGCACCAACAAGAAATTCGGCGACTTTGACGTAACACTCGGTTTCAATGGTATGGTGTACTCCTCTGAAGCTCTGAAACGTGACGAACTTTACGACGAAGATTACCAGTATCGCAAAGGTCGTGCACTCGATGCTTCCTACGATTATATATGCGAAGGTTTCTTCCAAGATCAGACTGACATAGACAATCATGCCCGTCAAACATTTGGTACTATAAAGCCCGGTGACCTGAAGTACAAAGATATTAACGAGGATGGTGTAATCGACAGCAAGGACCAAATTGAATTAGGAAAGAACGGTTGGTCAGCTCCTCCTTTCTCCTTCGGATTGAACTTAACTGTGAAGTGGAAAAATTTCGCTATTTTTGCCATGGGATCAGGTCAGACCGGCTCTGTAGACTTTAAAAAGCAGTTCCCTACTACTGGAACCGCGGTACGAGCAAATTCCCTCAGAAGTGGTATGGGGACGTTGGACCGAAGATACAAAAAAGATGTGGCCACCTACCCACGCCTGACCACCACCAATGGTGACAATAACTACCGCAATTCCACTTTCTGGATGTATAAGCGTAACTATTTCCGCCTGAACCAAGTGCAGTTGACGTATGACTTCCCTGAAAATACTTTCAAAGGAACGTTTGTTCGTGGTTTAAGTGTTTATTGCGGAGGTAGCAATCTTTGCTTACCATCTCTAAAGAGCGGAAGCATATGGAGCTGAGTACCGGTTCCCCCCCTCAATGCCGTAACTCTATGCAGGTTTCAAGGCTGCATTCTGATTTTATTGATTAATAAAGAAGAAGATTATGAAAAAGAAAATTATACCTTTTATAATAGGTGCCCTGATGCTCACCGGTTGTGATGATTTGTTTTCACCAGCCATCGAAAACTTCCAAGGCGTGGAAAACATGTACAACGATGCGGAATACGCACGGGGGAATATTACAATGTATACAGTTCGATTCCGGGCTATTACGATAACAGCGAGTATGGCACGGATGACGCCGTAACCAACCAGCCAAAGTAATGTGTATCTGCAAATGGCCACCGGTGCCTGGACTACAAGTTCATATAATCCACAAAAATCAGTGGACCAATTCCTACGGTTATATTCAATACATCAACCTCTTCCTGGAGCATGTGGGAGGCGTAAAATGGTCGGATGATGAAGAACTGAACAAATTGTTTGCGCAACGCCTCACTGGCGAAGCTTATGGACCTCGTGGATGTTCTATTTTTTATCTGCCCGTGCCCATGCCGGTTTTGGTGCAAATGGCGAACTGCTCGAAAATACCCATATTTACAGAACCTCAGACAATAGAGAGTCGGATTTCAATCAAATCTCCATGTGCTTGCTTCAGGCTTGTGTAGAACAAATCTACAATGATCTTTCCGAAGCAGAGAAAAAGACTTCCTTATGAGTATGAAGATGTTTCAGGAAGCGTTCCTGCAGATTTCCAGAGTCTCACACAAGACGTCGGTAAAACAACACCGTTATGGGTGCCAAAGCACGTCAGTTGTATAACGGAATCATAGCCCGTGCCTTGTACACGCACAGCCGTACTGGCTGCCAGTCCCTTCTTTTGAAGACATTTTTTCTCCAACGCTGCCACATGGGCGGATGCCGCCAATGCCGCAGTTGCTGTAATAGACTATAAAGGAGGCCCATCAGGATTAGCATCCGACGGAGTGGAATATTACTCACCTACTATTATAAATACAATTAAGGATGGTGCCAACTAAAATGAAATCTTATGGAGAGGAAACAAAGGAAGTGGTGATAACGACCAGGAATCACAAAAATTTCCCACCGAGTTTGTACGGTAATGGTTATATGAACCGTCGCAGAATCTGGTCGATATATTCCCTATGGCCAATGGATACCCCATCAATGACGCAGCCAGCGGATACGATGCCAACAATCCTTATGCTGGACGCGATCCCCGTTTGGGCAAATACATCTTTTTACAATGGAAGTACAATCAGTGAGAAGAGTAGTAACAATCAACATCAATGAGGGAAATCAAGACGGTGTTAACGTGAATCGAAAACCGCTCGGGACCCGAACAGGTTATTACATGAGAAAACGCTTGCGCATGGATGTGAACTGTAATCCGGCATCCATTTCCAAACAGCCGCATTACACACCCCGTATCCGTTATACTGAAATGTACCTGGAATTATGCTGAGGCAGCCAATGAAGCTTGGGGGACCGAAAAAACGCCAACGGCAGAGATTATCCGCTTACGATGTAATCAAAGCCATCCGGAAACGTGCCGGCATAGGTGGTACCACGATGCCTATCTGGAAGCATGCGCTGCCAGCAAAGACAAAAAATGCGCGAACTGGATCCGCAACGAACGTCGATTGGAACTCTGCTTCGAAGGATTCCCGTTTTTGGGATCTCCGTCGCTGGAAAGCCGACCTGAACGAACCGGTATATATGGCATTAGCTGGAATGGTAACAGCTATCAGAAGATAACCGTAGAAGAACGTTCGTATGAAGATTATATGTACTGTTGCCCTATCCCCAACTCTGAGATACTGAAGTACAGCAACCTCATCCAGAATAAAGGATGGAAATAAACAAAAATTGTGAACACTATTAATAAAATAGCATGATATGAAAAAAGAAATTAGCATATATCGGACTGACTTCATTACTCTTGTCTTTCACTGCGTGCGAAAGCTCTGACAATGAATTCTCCGACTTCGATTATCAAACTGTATATTTTGCCAATCAATATGGTTTTGCGTACCATTGAATTGGGAGAAGACGAATTCCTCGATAACTCTTTGGATAATCAGCACAAAGTATCCATTAAAGCAGCTTGGGGTGGTGGTTATACCAACCGCAAGAATGTAATTATTGATACTCAGGTAGATGAATCGCTTTTGCGAAAACCTCTATTTCAACCGGAAGTAACACTTGTTGCCCCTATGCCCACCTCCTACTATACCCCTGGCCGCCAACCAGATCAATATTCCCAAGGGGTGAAGTTATAGGTGGTGTAGAGGTACAGTTTACCGATGCATTCTTTGCCGATAAAAAGACTCTTGATAATTGTACGTGATTCCTCTGAAGATGACAGGCGTTTTACAGGGGTGCAGACTCCATCCTTCAGGGTAAGGCAGTCGTAGCAAACCCCATGTTGACAAATAGTGGCGACTGGAGTGTACAACCCAAGAATTTTTTGTACTTTATGCTGTAAAGTATGTCAATCCCCTGGCATGGTGAGTACCTGCGTCGTGAGTGGATCAAGCTGTGATAAACGGCGTTTCTTCGCAATTGGTACGCCATCAGCAATATGTAGAGGAAGGATGAGAAAGTAAAAATATTACAACTGAAAGCCTGAAAGACAATATTCTATCCTTATCAACCAAGGATGCACAAGGTAATCTTTTTTTTTTTCAATTACAACCTCAGCTTGTTGACTTTTTACCGAAGATGGTAATTGCACAGTAGGTAGTACTTCCGATGATCTTATCATTTCCGGTACCGGTAAATTTGTGAAGAAGGGCGAAAAAGAACAGCCTTTGGCGGTAAAGATCGTAATGCTATCTATCTGGACTATACAATTGACTTTAAAACCAAAAAAACATGCAGTACGCCACCAAAGATACGTTGGTGTTAAGCAGTCTCGTGCCGTACAAGGTGGCAAGTCATTCGAAATAGAAATAAGATAGTATATCTGGTATAAACGTTTAAACAAAGAAAACATGAAATACTTTAATCATAAGATAATCGGTATTGCCATGATGTGTGCAACGGTTATGGCATGCACCGATAAGTATGACTGCAACCTTCAGGTAGAAAAAGCCTGAAGAAGTGGCCAATAGCGAATACCTGGCCAGCTTTGATTTGCTGAAATCGTACATTACCCGCGATGCCAGTTCTCCGTTCAAGTTTACGGCAAACTTGTCTTCAACAGACTTTTTAAAGAAAGACATTGCTTACAGCACCATACTTAGCAATTTTGATGGCATAGATATTGGCGGTTCTATCACTCCCGTCAATTCATTGAAAGAGGATGGTTCCTTCGATTTTGGCGGAATGCAATTAGTAGCTGATGCTGTCAAAGGAACGGACATAACGCTTTTATGGTGGTACGCTCTGTTCCAATCGGGGACAACGCACCGCTTATTATAATGAACTGATACAAGCCCATCATTATTCCCTTCGTACCCGAAAGGTAAAACTGTGATTTGTGACTTCGAGAATGATGAACTAGGCAAAGCTTACGGTATGACCGGAGGAAGTCAGGCTGTGGTAGAAAACGACCCGGATGGGAAGAGTGGTAAAGCACTGCATGTAAGGTACCGACGATAACAAAGCTGCCTATTCATCCTAAGTTCAACGTCAAGTTACCGGAAGGTCGAAAACTGGGTGATTACGTCAATCTGACCATTGATATGCGTATTGTAAACGAAGACGGTATATATGGAGCAGGTATGAGAGTCTTTATTAATGGAAAGAGTTCAACGTTGGTATGAATGCTAAAACTTTTGGTTGTAATCCCAACACTTGGAATCGTGGAGCGGTCATCAGCTTAAATAGCGCTACAGCTCCAGGCTTCATATTGCCGGATGAAATGAAAGGACTTACTGAATTTGAGCTTGCCGTTGGTTCCGCTTCTGGAGGAGCACAATATTTTCTCGATAACATCGTGATGAATTATGAGCTTCCCGGAACAGGTGTTACTAAAATTGACTTTGAAAAAGATGAACTTGGAACGTCTTATCCGATGACTAACGGAAACTCTTCCGTTTGTAGAAAATGATCCTGAAGGCAGTGGTAAAGTATTACACGTAGGTACAGCTGCTACCCCTTTTGCAATAGATCTTATCCTAAATTCACAGTAAAATTGCAAAACGGAAGAACGTTAGGTGACTACATAGGTCTTTCTCTCGACATGTACCTGATAGATGGTAAAGGTGGCTGGGGCGACGGCATGCGGGTAGTGATTAATGGACAAGAATTCAACTGCGGCCAAGGACCGTTCAACTTCGGTTGTGAAGCTAACAAATGGGGACGAGACAAGATTTATATCACATTCCTGAAAGAAGGTGAAGAAACAGGTAAGGGAAAAATCGCTATACCCAATTCCATGAAAGATCTGACCGAGATAGAGCTGGCCGTAGGTTCAGGCTCGGGTGAGTGGCATGCTTACATCGATAATATCAACCTCCACTGGAAGGCCGATGATACCATCATCGAGAAAACTCCGGAAGAGAAAAAGAATATCTTCACTGAAGAGATGAATAAATGGATCGGTGGTATAGTAAATGCCGGTGGTGAATCTGTAAAAGTATGGAATATTGTAGGCGAACCACTTGACAAAACCATGGATGCCAACACCTTCAACTGGGGTGAATATTTGGGCGAAGTAGAATATGCACGTACAGCCGTAAAACAAGCACGTGACACAGCAAAAATTGATCTCAACCTCTTCGTTAGCAATACTTTCAATCAATCTGATGAGATGGGACAGAAAGCCGATGAATTGATCGCATTGGTAAAATCCTGGGAAGCAGATGATGTAACCCGTATTGACGGATACAACATCCTTCTTCATGCGGTTTATTCCAAAGATGCCACTTCTCAGAAAGCCAATGAAAGAGATGATTTCGAATTGTTCGACAAGCTGGCACAGACCGGTAAACTGATACGTGTATCCGACCTCAGCATGATGGTGGAAGATACAGAGGGTAAGTTCATCCAGACCAGTAAACTGACCGCCGATGAACGGAGTGCCGCAGCCAACTATATAGCTTTCATCATGAAAGAATATCGGAAAACTATCGCATCGGACAAGCAATATGGCATATCCATTTCAAGTATGACCGAAACCAGTACCGGTAACAAGATTTGCCCCTGGACTTCGGGATACAATCGAAATGGAATGTATGAAGGAATAGTTGAAGGATTGAAATAACCCGAAGTATAATGAAACTATTTATTAGAAATCTATGCATTTTTTCTGATGGGAATGTCATGTTGGGCATGCTCTGATAATAATAATGCGGAGACTGATGATAACGGGAAGGGCGCATATGCGCTCTTCCTAAAAAAGTCAATTACAGTGAGTGCCGGTGAAAACCAGACAGAGGTCGTTATAGAGTGGGCAAAAACCTCCTGGGAGATAACCTTCGAACAGGGAGATATTGTAAAAAGTATAACTCCGATGTCAGGTGGAAGCAATGATGGAGAAAAGCAGTACACAAAAATTCAAGTGGTTTGCAATGCTAACGCTTCAATGAAACAACGTACACAGACTATTCACATTACTGACCTAACCAACAAGCAGACTACCGATTTATTGATAGAACAGGAACCAGCGTTCAAGTCTGTTACACTTAATATTGACCCTACAGTAAAATATCAGCCGATAGCAGGATTCGGTGGAATGTACAATCCTAAAATTTGGTGTGGCGGAAACCTCATTTCTGCCCGACAATTAGAGCAAATGTATGGTGAAGGCGGATTGGGCTACTCCATCCTTCGCCTGATGGTTTATCCCAACGAATCTGATTGGAATGCTGATGTAGAAGCGGCTAAAGCGGCACAGGCCAATGGAGCAATAGTTTTTGCATGTCCGTGGGACTGTACTGATGCTCTCTCCGAGCAAATCAAGGTGAACGGCAAAGAAGTAAAACATCTCAAAAAGGAGAACTATGGAGCATACGCCGATCATCTTATCCGTTACATCAATTTCATGAAACAGAATGGAGTAGATCTTTATGCCATATCTGTTCAGAATGAACCGGATATGGACTTTACTTATTGGACTCCTCAGGAAGTGGTAGATTTTTTGTGAAGCAATACGGTGCCAAAATCCGTGAAACCGGAGTCAGACTGATGTCTCCCGAAGCATGTGGTACACCACCCGAATACACGGATCCGATCATCAATGATGCCGGAGCATTTGCACAGACCGATATTATTGCAGGACACCTTTATCAAGGTTTTACAGACCTGGATAATGGATACGTCAAAAATCGTCACGATTACATCTGCGGTCTCTACCCTCGCATCCATGGAAAGACTTGGTGGATGACGGAACATCTCTTTAATGACGGAGAAAAATCAGATGATCCGTCAGCATGCATGGGAATTCCAAAAGTGGCAATACTGCCTCAACCATCTTGGCAAAGAAATCCACATGTGTATGGAGGGCTATTGCAGTGCATACGTATACTGGTATTTAAAGCGCTTCTATGGATTGATGGGCGATAATGACAAGCGCAGCCCGGTGGGTGAAGGTGAAATTGCTAAGAATGGTTACATCATGGCCCATTACGCGCAGTACGCCACAGGTACTACCCGTATTAAAGCTGTCACGAATAATACAGGAATATGTGCCACAGCCTACATCAATGAAACAGGAAATGAAGTAACGGTTGTATTGCTGAATTTCACCGGAGCCACCCAGTGTATAGAAATACCGTTGGCAGGAATGAAGCGTGCAAATGCCGTTGAAACCAATGAAAACAAAAATATGGAAGTTATCAGTACTGAGATGCTGGAATCTGGTGAGGGTGTATATGTACTGTTGTCCGGTAACAGCATAGTCTCTGTCCGGTTGACCTTATAATTGCATATGAAGTGATATGGAATCACTCAAGTAGTTCATATTCTCCCCAAATGGTAAGTGTTGCCAAAGCAAAAACAAAAAATTGCTTTGTGCAACACTTTTTTTATTTTTGATGTCACGTTCGCTTTACACGTTCGTCTTAGTAATGTAAATGGAACTCAAACAATTTAAAATATCCGTTCTACCCCTCCGCAATAAGCTATTGAATTATGCGCGGAAGTTGACCGAAAGTCCGGACGATGCAGAAGATGCCGTACAAGAAGTCCTGCTCAAGCTATGGAACAAAAGACTTGAACTGGAACAGTACCGTAACATTGAAGCATTCGCCATGACCATGACACATAATCTCTGCATGGATATGTGGCGCACCAGGCATACCGCCAGCGTACCGTTAGAGTATGTACAGGATGCCACTCCCGGTGGAACACCGGAACGGTTGCTTGAGATAAAAGACGAAATCCGTCTGATGCATGAAATTATTAATTCATTGCCTACCTTGCAGCGCACCATCATGCGGATGAAAGACATCGAGGAGTATGAAACGGAAGAGATTGCCGACATCACAGGCTGTAATCCGGAAGCCATCCGAAGTAACCTGTCGAGAGCGCGAAAGAAAGTGAGAGAAATTTACCTGCAAACCGTACAAGAAAAAATAAGGAGGAAACAAGTATGAAGATAGAAGAATTAATAGACCGCTATTTCGAAGGACAGACCTCATGTGAGGAAGAACGCGAATTACGCAGTTTCTTCACGCAAGAAAATGTACCGGAATCGTTACAAGTATATCGTCCCTTGTTTGTCTGCCTGGATCAGGAAGCAAAAGCATTCCGGCAAGAAAGTGCTCCTGTTAAAAAGCCTTCCTTCCGCCGTCGCTTTTTATTTACACAGCGGGAGGAATAGCAGCCGGAAATTTTATTAGTGATCGGCATTGCCGGTACGCAGCGATACCTTCACCCCACTCCGGAAAATTACGTCATTATCGACGGCAAGCAATACACGGATGTAAACCTGGTGCATGAACAAGCCCTTGCTGCTTTCCGAGATATGCGAACTACGGAAGATGAAGTGCTTGATCTGATGTTTGAATAATAAAAAGAACTAATAGATACAATTATGAAAAAGTTCACTCATACCCTGCTATGCTGCCTGCTGCTCTTGTTCAGTACCGGCATGTACGCCCAAAAAGGACTGCAAATAGCATCCGTATTTCAGAAATACGGCAATGAGAAAGGGCCACTTACGTGGAACTGTCCAAGATGTTATCCAAGAATTGGGACATCACCCATTACCAAAGCCTGAAACTGACAAAGGCAGAAAAGGCATTACCGGATATCTACCGGTGTCTGGAATCCGACCGGGAACATGCCAGGAAAATAAAAGAAGTGGTGACAGACGGGCATATTCAATCGGGATACTACCAGTTGCCTCCGGTAAAAGATAAAATAAACCGCTTCATACTATTCCGGCTCGGCAAGAAAGGAGAAGCCACACTTATCTATATCGAAGGCGAAATAGACAGTGACGACCTTGTTACACTGATATTCAGCAAAGACTAATTCTGAAATTTATAAATCACAAATAATAAAACTTATGAAACGAATTTTCTTTTTATTCCTTATCATGACTTCCATGACAGTCGTGGCACAAGAAAGCATCCCGCAAGATACAACTCTCTATCTCAACGGACGGAAGATCATCATTAAAGAACATGATGGCAAAATCAAAGTGAAAATGTATGAGGCAAAAAGCCGACAATGACACCATCGAAAACACCCAGGTATTTGAAGGTGTGTATCTGGACGGCCGCAGCATTGAACGAACCACAACGGTTTCCGTACCTTTCGTGAAGAAGAAAAAAGGCTATTACCGCTTTGATCCTCACTACCCTGCCATCTATTTCGGCTTTAACAAACTGGCAAGCAATACATTTCAGTACTCTGCCAAAGTACCTCAACTTGGCTCGAAATCTTGGGAATGGGGTATCAATCTGTTTTAATACCGGAGTTGCCATAACCCGTAACAATCATTGGGGATTGACCACCACCCTCGGTTTAGCACGTATCGTCTATAAATTGGATGACAATTACGGCTTTGAGAAAGTAGACGGCATCACCGTTTGCCGGCAAGCCGAAGATGTGGATTACCAAAAGAGCTGGCTGCGCTATTGGGCTTTCCGTCTGCCTGTCAGTCTGGAATGGCAAACCAAATTCGGCAGTCGCCGTGCTTTCATTGCCGCTGGTCCGGAAGTGGAATGGCGTGTAGGGGTTAAATCCAGAGCCAAATATGATGATAAGAAACATACTTTGAGTAGCAAGCTGAATACCCATCCGCTTGGCATGAATCTGCTGCTACAGGCTGGTTACGGTTGCTTGGGATTCAATGCCCGTTTCGCTCTCACTTCTCTGTTTGAAAAGAATAAAGGACCCGAACTCTATCCGGCTTCTATAGGCATAGGTTGGTATTGGTGACAGCATAAAACTTTAATAATTCATTTCCCCGCCTCAACAACAAAAACTGTGGGGCGGACTTGTTTTTGTCTATATAGAATTGTATCTTTGTATCGCTACTCCTTTAACAGCAAGAAAGGAAAAATAGAATGAAAACAACTAATGAAATTCTCGCCATCCTGCACGAGTTCAAGCAAACAACCGCTGACAAGTACGGCATTGAGAGTCTTGCTCTCGTTGGTTCAGCTGCCCGTGGCGAACAACGGAGAACAGCGATATTGATGTTTGCGTAAAACTACGCAAAACCACTTTTCGTGCCTATATGACGATCAAGGAAGAATTAGAGCACCTCTTTCATACAAAAAGTTGATTTAATAACCTTGCATGAGAACATGCGCCAAATGTTCCGGCATAATCTTGAACAAGATGCAATCTACGTCTAAACAAGCATTAATAGATATGCTTCGCTTTGTAGAAAGCCAAACAGCATTCATCATCAAAACCACTGTTCGGATAAGCAATTATCAGGATTTTCTCAATTCAGACGATGGCATGGTATTATTCAATTCGACGTGTATGTGCCTGCAAACTATTGGTGAAACGATCCGACAAGTAGATGACCGTACTCACGGATGCCTTTTCTCTCATTATCCCGAAATACCGTGGAGACAAATTATAGGAATGCGTAATATAATCTCACATGAATATCTCTCAATAGATCCGGAATTGATCTACGACATTACCAGCAAAAGAACTTCCTCCCCTACTCGCTAGTTTACATCAGATTCTCATAGATATTGATGCCGGTCTACGAAATAAGGAGTTGGGGAATAGACATCATTCGTATCATACAGAGAATTAAATAATCATTTTTATTATGACCAAAAGAAGAACTTATGAGAAAAGCGATTGAGCTCTCCACGGAGAATGTCGCTAACGGTGGCGGCCCATTTGGTGCCGTCATTGCCAAAGATGGAGAAATCATAGCTACCGGAACGAATCGTGTGACATCCTCATGTGACCCGACAGCGCATGCCGAAGTCAGTGCCATTCGTGCAGCAGCCACGTCACTAGGTACTTTCAACCTCAGTGGTTGCGAAATCTATACCTCTTGTGAGCCCTGCCCCATGTGCCTCGGCGCTATCTATTGGGCCAGACTGAATAAAAATGTATTATGGAAACAGACTGACAAAAAATATAGGTTTCGACGACTCTTTCATTATTGAAATCGCTCGAAAACGTGCCACGCTCTGCAA
>VOFK01002455.1_pt1 | contig 98722 bp, 75 predicted proteins | sample 5384121 | NCBI WGS metagenome assembly VOFK01 (sample SAMN12384730, study PRJNA508395) | human gut metagenome | isolation source: healthy gut J | host: Homo sapiens
TGGGCTCCGGATATCAATAAGATAGGTGATACGTATGTACTTTATTATTCTATGTCTAAATGGGGAGGCGAATGGACCTGTGGTATCGGATGTGCCACTGCCGATAAGCCCGAAGGTCCTTTTACAGATCATGGAAAGATGTTCCGCAGCAATGAAATCAATGTACAGAATTCCATTGATCCTTTCTATATAGAGGATGGAGGAAAGAAATATCTCTTTTGGGGTAGTTTCCGGGGAATTTACGGCATTGAACTGTCGGATGACGGACTTTCTGTTAGGAAAGGTGCCAAGCTCCGCCGGGTGGCAGGAACAGCCTATGAAGGAACATATATTCATAAAAAAGAAGGTTTTTACTATTTTTTTGCTTCCATAGGGACTTGCTGTGAAGGATTGAAAAGTACTTATACTACGGTTGTAGGTCGTTCGAAGAAACTTTTTGGACCTTATGTGGATAAAAATGGTAAGAAGATGCTGGATAACCACCATGAAATACTGATTCACAAGAATGAGGCTTTTGTAGGTACCGGACATAACTCAGAGATTGTAACGGATAAGGCGGGTAATGACTGGGTGTTTTATCATGCAGTGAGTACCAAGAATCCCGGAGGACGTGTGTTGATGCTAGATAAGGTTGATTGGAAAGACGGGTGGCCATCCGTGTCTGGCAATTCTCCGTCATCAGAATCCGAAAGACCTGTATTGTAAAATAGTAAAATGAAGATTGAATATGAGGTTAAAAAGATTGTTTTTAGGGATAATGCTTTCTGCGGGCATTGCAAATATTGGAGCGGCAAACTATACTCCTGAGAATGTTTCTGTATCTTTAAAAGTTCCGGGAAATGATGCCAAACACTATTCATTAACTCTCCGGAAAGTGCAGGATGGTGTGTACGATTGTCAGCCTTCCGAAAGTCTGCCGCTGGTCATTACCCGTCAGGTTACGGAGAAAGATGGAAAACAACGCATCAATGTTGTCATCAAAGCCTTGGAGAATGTGTATTTCAATTATGGAGAGCAGATAAAAACCGGTTATAAGCATGGTGACTGTCAGTTTTATATGCCCGGTTTCTGGTATCGTCGTAACCTGCGTTCGCCCAAAGAGGCGCCTTCATTCCATACTTCGGATAGTTGGTTGGTGCGCGAGGACCGTTTGAGCACTCCGCTTACAGCAGCTTTCAACTCTGCAAATGGTAAGTCAATGTCGGTTATCCGCATTGATAAGTTTGACAAGGAGGCGCTGGCCACTCACAAAGAAGGAGAGGTCATTGTGTCCGGAGAAACATCCATAGGCTATACCGGATTTGAAAATGTGGGAGGCATGACTGTGCTTCTTACGGTTTTCCGTATCGGGAAGCTCCGAAAACTTATATTCGTAAATTGACTTTAGCTCCTTCTGTTGAGGCTTTTCAGTTGCTTCGCAAAGGAGACAGCATTACTCTGACCTGGGAGTTGGCGGAAATAGATGCCGCTGATTTTTCTGAGTGCGTGCAGCGCACTTGGGAGTATTGTTACGACACGAACCGTCCGCAGCCTGTCGATACACCTTATACGGTGGACAGAATGAAAGAAGTACTCAGTAATTTCTTTGTGGAAAGTTATGTGGACAATACGCCTACTCATTACTATTCCGGTGTGGAACTGAAAACGGCTACTTGCGATCATGTGGATGTTGCTGAAATCGGATTTGTGGGACGTACGTTGCTCAATGCTTTCAATGCACTGGAATATGGTGCGTTACAGAACCGCCAGGAATTGATGAATAGTGCCAACAGTGTTTTTGATACGTATCTTCAGAATGGTTTCTCTCCGGCAGGCTTTTTCAATGAGGTGGTACATTATAATCGTGGCTTTAAAGAATCCAAGCACAGTATCCGCCGCCAATCAGAGGGTGTGTATGCCGTGCTGAATTATCTGACTTACGAAAAGCAGCAGAAGCGCAAACATCCTGAGTGGGAGAAGCGTATCAAAGGAATTTTGGATAGCTTCCTGCGTTTGCAGAATGAGGATGGTAGCTTCCCACGTAAGTTTAAGGATGACTTCTCCATTGTAGATGGAACGGGTGGAAGCACCCCTTCAGCTACCTTGCCTTTGGTGATGGCTTACAAGTATTTCAAGGATAAACGTTATCTGGAGAGTGCGAAACGTACGGTGGGCTATCTGGAGAAAGAACTTATATCTAAGGCGGATTTCTTCTCTTCAACCCTGGATGCAAACTGTGAGGATAAAGAAGCTTCTCTGTATGCCGCTACTGCTACGTATTATCTGGCGCTGGTTACTAAAGGGGCGGAGCGTACGCATTATGCAGAATTGTCGAAGAAAGCAGCTTATTTTGCTTTATCCTGGTATTATACTTGGGACGTTCCTTTTGCCGAAGGACAGATGCTGGGTGATATTGGCCTGAAAACTCGTGGCTGGGGAAATGTATCGGTGGAGAATAACCACATAGATGTGTTTGTTTTTGAATTTGCCGATGTATTGAATTGGCTTTCGAAAGAATACGATGAACCTCGTTTCTCTGACTTTGCCCAAGTGATTTCTACCTCTATGCGTCAATTGTTACCGTACGAAGGACACATGTGTGGTGTGGCTAAAGTGGGCTTTTATCCCGAAGTTGTTCAGCACACCAACTGGGATTATGGTCGCAATGGAAAGGGATATTATAATAATATCTTTGCTCCGGGCTGGACAGTTGCTTCCCTGTGGGAACTCTTTTCTCCGGGACGTGCGGAGAAATTCTTATTGAAATAAAAAGATGGATATAAAATACAACGTGCATGAGTCATAATCTCATGCACGTTGCATCTATATATCCTGCATATCCGATCTATATATCCTATACGTCCGATCTATATGTCCTGCGTGTCCCATCTATATATCCTGCACGTCCCATCTATAGATGCTCTAAACAGCTACTTTCTTTCGTTTCTTCATCGCATAGCCAGCGCTTTATTCTCTGCTGCCTCCATAACCTCCCGTTCTCCCGGTCCTTTATCATTAATACCGCAAAGATGCAGAATACCGTGGATAATAACCCGGTGTAACTCCGTTTCATAGTCACTGCCGAACTGCTCTGCATTTGTACGTACCGTGTCGAGGCTGATAAATAAATCTCCACTGAGGCGATTGCCCTCGCAATAATCAAAAGTGATGATATCCGTGTAGTAATCATGTTGCAGATACTGGCGGTTTACCTCAAGTATTTTCTCGTCAGAACAGAAAATATAGGCGATTTCACCGACTCTTTTCTTGTAAGTGGCAGCAACGGCTTTAATCCATTCTGTGGTTTGGTTCTTTTTGATGGCGGGCATTTCTACACCGTCTGTCTGATAGGAAATCATATCAATTAATAATTAAAAGTTAAAAGAAAAACAGATAGCTGATGATGATGGCGGCGATGATACCTGCAATGTCCGCTATCAGTCCGCAGGTGACGGCATTACGCGTTTTAGTAATACCCACGCTTCCGAAGTAAACAGCCAGGATATAGAAAGTGGTGTCCGAAGCACCGCGGGCTACGCAACTCATTCGTCCTACAAAAGAATCTGCACCATATTCCTTCATGGTGTCAATCATCAATCCATTGGCACCGCTGCCACTCAACGATTTCATCAGTGCGGTTGGTAAGGCGCCTACAAAACTGGTATCTGCGCCAAACAATCCCACTATGTAACCGATGCCGCTTACTAACATATCCATCGCACCGGAAGTGCGGAATACGGCAATACCCACCAGAAACGCTACCAGATATGGAATGATGCGCACGGCCGTGGTAAAGCCTTCTTTGGCACCTTCTACGAAGGCATCATATACATTGATTTTCTTCCATAATCCCCAGATAATGAACAAAAGAATGATACTGAACAGGATAACGTTGGCAATCAATGTGGAATATGTGCCGATTTCTTCACGACCGAGCTGCATAAACAAGTAAATAAGTCCAGCAAAGAAAAGGCTGATGCAACCGATGAGGATAAGGATGGGCTTATTGATCAGATTAATGCGTTGAGCAATGCTGACAGCAATCACTCCTACAAGGGTGGAAACGGCTGATGTGATCAGTATGGGAATGAATATATCGGTAGGCTGTGCAGCGCCCATCTGAGCGCGATACATCATGATGCTGATAGGAATCAGGATCAGCCCGGAAGTATTGAGCACCAGAAACATGACCATCGGATTGGTTGCCGTATCCTTTTGAGGGTTCAATTCTTGCAGCTCCTTCATAGCTCTCAATCCCATTGGTGTAGCGGCATTGTCCAGTCCCAACATATTGGCGGAGAGGTTCATAAAGATAGATCCCATGGCAGGGTGGCCTTTGGGGATTTCGGGGAAAAGACGGCAGAACACCGGACTCAGCCAGCGGGATAATGCGTTAATCATGCCGCTTTGCTCGCCGATCTTCATAATGCCCAGCCATAGAGAAAGGATACCCGTCAGGCCCAGCGATATTTCGAAGGCTGTTTTCGAGGAAGTGAATGTTGAATTGACAAGCTCCGTAAAGATTTCTGTGTTGCCCATAAACAGTAGCTTGATGAGTGCCACAATGAAAGCAATTACGAAGAATGCTACCCAAATGTAATTTAAAACCATAAAATAACGCGTTGATTTTCGTGCAAAAGTAGGAATATCTTTCTATTTAGCGTGATAAATGGAAAGATTATTGCATTTATTAGGGCAATAACACTATTTCGAATATGAAATTCTGGCTATCTTTGCTTTCTGATATTGCGACGGAATTAGAGGGAGAAGGAGTTAAAGAGGTTATTAACTCCGGACTCTCATAAAATAATTAACTGATATGAAAAACAAATGTATGTTAGTTGCAGCTTTGCTGTTGTTATCCGGTACAATCTCGGCCAAGGTTGTGTTGCCGCCGATGTTTTCGGATAACATGGTGTTGCAGCAACAGGCGGATGCCCCTATATGGGGTGAGGCAAAACCGATGAAAGCGGTAAAAGTAACCACTTCCTGGGATGGGAAGACGTATGAAACACTGGCTGATAAGGAAGGGCGATGGAAGCTTTCCGTTCGTACTCCTGAAGCGGGTGGCCCGTATGAGCTTACACTGACCGATGGTGGGAAACTGGTGTTGAAGAACGTAATGATTGGGGAGGTATGGATCTGTTCCGGACAATCCAATATGGAAATGCCGCTGAAAGGTTGGGGCAAGGTTCTGGATTATGAGAAAGAAATAGCCGCAGCCAATCATCCCAATATTCGTTTATTGCATGTGGAACATGTTACGAGTACGCAGCCGGAGACGGATATCAAAATCCGTGATAATGGTTGGCAGGTATGCTCACCCCTGACCGTTCCTGAATTCTCGGCTACCGCCTATTTCTTTGGTCGCGAAATCTCTGAAAAACAGAATGTACCCGTCGGGTTGATTCATACTTCCTGGGGAGGGACCAATGTAGAATCCTGGATAAGCGGAAAGGTGTTGCAAGAAATGCCGGACTTCAGTAAAGTAGTGGAAGATATTCGTGCAATGCCTGATAAAGTTGCGATGAAAGCGGACTATTTGAAAGCTTTGGAAGCTTGGAACAATCGTGTTGATGAAGGTTTTGCTGCCGGGAAACCGGTACGGGCTGAGGTTTCTTTGGATGATAAGGCTTGGGGCAAGCTGAACTTCCCCGGAATGGTGGATCAGCAAGGGCTTGGTGATTTTGACGGACTGATCTGGCTTCGCCGCACTGTTGATATTCCTGCATCCTGGGCAGGTAAGAAAGTGCAGTTAGTTTTAGGGGCTATTGATGATAATGATATAACGTATTGGAATGGTCGGGAAGTGGGCCGTACCGATGGTTATTCTGTTCAACGCAATTACACCGTTCCGGGTAAGCTGGTGAAAGCAGGACCGCTTACATTGGCTATCCGTGTGACAGATACAGGTGGTGGTTGTGGTATGCCGGATGAACTTTATCTCCGTTCAGACAATGGAGAACAAATTAGTCTGGCCGGTGAATGGAAATATCAGATAGCGGCCGATGCCCGGAAAGAGGGTATGTTTCCGAAGGATATGTCCGAGGACCCCAATCTGCCGACATCTTTATACAATGCTATGATTCATCCATTAGTGCCTTACAGTATCCGTGGTGCTATCTGGTACCAGGGGGAAAACAATGCTTCCCGTGCCTATCAGTATCGTGAGCTTTTCCCGCTGGTTATCGAGAATTGGCGTAAGGACTGGGGACAGGATTTTCCTTTCTATTTTGTGCAGTTAGCCAACTTCATGCAAGTGTCTCCCAACCCCGTTGATTCTGACTGGGCGGAACTCCGCGAAGCACAAGCGCGCACATTGTCGGTAGCGAATACCGGAATGGCTGTAATCATCGATAAGGGCGATGCCAATGACATCCACCCGAAAGATAAACAGGCCGTTGGACATCGCTTGGCGTTGGTAGCCCGTGCTAATACGTATGGAGAACAAATACCTTATTCCGGTCCCGTTTATCGTTCCTATCAGGTGGACGGAGATAAGATTATCCTTTCTTTTGATCATACAGATGGTGGCTTAAAGAGTAGTGATGGGAAAGCATTGCAAGGCTTTGCCATTGCCGGTCGTGATCATAAATTCCATTGGGCGAAGGCAGAAATACAGGGTGATAAGATTGTGGTGAGTTCTCCCGAAGTATCGTATCCGGTTGCTGTGCGCTATGCATGGGCCAACAATCCGGTTTGTAACTTATATAATGGTGCCGGTCTCCCGGCTTCACCTTTCCGTACGGATGATTGGAAAGGGGGGACGCAGAAATAATCAGTGCGTTTGGTGGTATGGCGGCTCCGCTTATTATCAATTGTAAATTATTGATAATAAGCGGAGTTCTTTTTGATGCCACTTGGCGATAGATACTGTGAAGACGAACGTTTGCTTACTTATTGGCTGTTGTTATTCTAAATAATGCTTATTATATGCAATAAAAAGGTAAAAATCATCAATTGGTCTGTCTTGTGAGATAGGGGGATGTTTTATTTCATAGATAAAATATATCTTTATCATCGTATAACATACAACAGACAAATAACTTATGCTGAAAAAAACGATTCTTGCCTGTGTTCTTTTGCATTTGGTTGTAGGAACTATTTCACCTCAAAAGATAGATTCTATCGATATTAAAAGCATGCGTGCTTACTATAAACGGTATTTTAATGATCCGACTGATCCCATTGTTCTGACAGCATCGGATACATTATTTGATATGGCAATCAGGTGCAATGATACGGTGATGGCTAAGATAGCTTTGGGAGCCAAGGTAGACTATTACTATTACGGACAGGGCGAGAACCGCACGGATAGCATCATAGCCGGAGTAAATCGCTTAAAACAATATGCCAGAAGTGTCGGTAACGCTGAACTTTACTACTGGGCATGGGCTGCGAGGTTGGTTAACTATTATATTATACAGGGAGAATATAACATTGCTCTTCTTGAAGCTGAAAAGATGTTGCAGGAGGCCAAAGGTGAGAAAAAGCAGGGAAGTATTGCTGAGTGTTATTATGCATTGGCCAATGTGTATGCGGCTAAAGGTTTAGTAAAAAAATCTCAGGAGTTTATGCTTAAAGAGATTGATATTTTTGAGAATGCCAATGTTTTTAGATATAATATATCCTGCCAGTATAGTGATGCCGCAAAGATATACATTGATCTGGGCGAAGCGGAAAAAGCGCCCGAACTGCTTAAAAAGGCACTCAAAACTTCTAAGTCTCCTTATCATGAGGTGACGGCCAAACTGGTTTATGTATCACTCTATCTTGCGCAAGGAGATACGGCAGCTGCCCGCAAGGCATTGGAGGAATGTAGACGAATGTATATGGAAGAACCTTCAATGAAACGTCATATCCATTATTTGTATGATGTAGAGATTGATTATAACTGGAGGGTGGGCAACTATAATAAGGCTCTTAGTGTATTGGATGAACGGGAAACCGAATTGAGGAAGAAAAACAATCTGACAACTTTGACGGCATTGAGAAAAACAAAGGCGGATATTCTTTGGGATATGAATCGTAAAGAAGAAGCAGCCGGGCTGTACCGCGATTTCCTGTTGGAACAGAAGAAGGAGAAAGAAAGGAATGAAGAAATTACTACCAGTGAGTTTGCTACCATGCTGAACTTGCAACAACTCAATGCTGAAAAGGTACGGCTGGAGAAGATTTCTCAGAAAAAACGACTGCAAAGTACCCGGACCATTTTATTCTTTGTTCTAGGTATTTTATGTATCGTCGTTATCTTCTTGTGGCAACAGAGAAAACTCAATGCAAAGTTGCATCGGGCAAAAAATAAGTTGAATGAGCAGAATCGTACGTTAATCAAAGCCGAGGAGGAACTGCGCAAAGCCAAGGAAGTTGCTGAACAGAGCAATTGGTTGAAAACAATGTTCATTCAGAATATGTCCCATGAAATCCGTACTCCGCTTAACTCCATTGTCGGGTTCTCCGGGGTATTGGTTGATATGCTTGATGAAAAGGAAGACATCGGGCAGTATGTTGCATTGATTGAGAGTAACAGCAAGTTATTGTTGAAGTTGGTAGGTGATATCCTTGATATTTCCATTCTCGACAGTGAGGTTGAAATCAAGCATAATGCTGTTGATGTCAATGCTTGTTGCCAGGCTTCGATAGATGCGGCGGGGGCATCTTTCGATCCGGGCGTAAAGCTCATTTTTGAACCTGCCTGTGACGAGCTGATCATAAACAGTAATTATAATTATATAGTGCAGGTACTTGATAACCTGTTGGGCAATGCATCGAAGTTCACTCATGAGGGTTCCGTTACATTGGCCTATGAGGTTAAGAAAGAAGAGAATCAATTGATTTTCACGGTTACAGATACCGGAATCGGTATTCCCGTTGAGGAACAGGAACGTGTTTTTGAGCGCTTTGTGAAGTTGGATAACTTTAGTCAGGGGGCAGGGCTCGGTTTGTCCATTTGTCGTATTGTTGCCGAAAGGCTGGGTGGCTACCTGAGGATTGATAAAGGATACACTCAAGGTACCCGTGTTATTTTCTGTGTGTCGATGTGAAGAATAAAATAAAAGCGATATTTTTGTATATTATTAAGTTCATATTATGCAGAAAACAAAGGAAATACAGCAGGAACTGGAACAGTACATTGACCCGGTGAAACGGGAGTATCTTCCCAATTTCTTTAAAACTGGGAAAGGGCAATACGGAGAAGGTGACAAGTTTCTCGGTATTGTCGTTCCCAACACCCGTATAGTGGCGAAGCGGCATAAGGATGTGCCATTTGAGGTAATGGCGGAGTTGCTGCAAAGCGACTGGCATGAATGTCGCCTGTGTGCTTTGCTGATGCTGGTGGAACGCTTTAAAAAGTGCGATGAAAAGGGTAAAAAAGAGATATTCGACTTCTATTTGTCGCAGACTGCCCGTATCAACAACTGGGATCTGGTAGACTTATCTGCTCCGGGTATTGTGGGCGAATATCTCAAGGATAAGCCTCGTGATGTTCTCTATCGCTTGGCCGGAAATGAACTGCTTTGGGATCAGCGCATAGCGGTGGTTTCCACTTATGCGTTGATTAAAAACGATGATTTCATCGATATTTTAGCTCTTTCCGAGTATTTCCTTTGTACGCGTTACGACCTGATGCAGAAGGCCGTGGGATGGATGTTGCGGGAAATGGGAAAACGGAATAAAGACCTACTGGTGCAGTTCCTTGAAAAGCATTGTAAAGTGATGCCTCGCACAATGTTGCGCTATGCGATAGAGAAATTTCCGGAAGAAGAACGGAAAGAGTTCATGAAGCGGTAAGCGGCAGACATACAATGTTGGCCACACTTTCGTCATTTGCGCCGCAAAAGTCCGGATAAGTAATCAGTGTGTCGCCTTCCCACTAGGACTGAGGGTACTTCCCACTAGGACTGAAGGTACTTCCCACTAGGACTGAACTGGTGTTCCACTGCGACTGATCATGGTGGAACATCAAGTGTGTTGTTATACAGTAAGTTACGACGTATATGAAACATCTGTTCGCTCCTCTCCGCTGGGATATGAATTAGTTCACCACAGAGTAACACAGAGTCTCACAGAGTTTAATTGATTTGAAATCAGAAAATAGGACTCCGTGAAACTCTGTGTTACTCTGTGGTGAAACTTCATTACTGTATCGAAATAAATCAATTCTGCCAACAGGTAAAGAATAGATCTAAAATAGTGATTAGTAAGATTGAAAATAAATGATATGTGGTAAAAATGCCGGATAAAAATATACCGGATAATTTTCATTTTAAATGAAGACTCTTAACTTTGTCACAATTTCAGTTGACTGGAAGATGAAATTCCATATAGCATCATCATGTTGAATGGGAATTTATAGTGTATGGTAAATTGTGATGAAGATGAAATTACCATTTTTATTGATGTTTGTTGTGGCAGGGTGTACGAGACCTGCCACCTTGGATCTGCAAATGAACAGTGAAGCCGATAGTCTTTACGAGGAAGCTTGTGCACATTATGAAAATGAAGAAATAGATAGTTGTACCTATAAACTGACAAAAGCTTTAGAACTATATCGTGAGAGTGGAGAAAACGAAAAGGTAGCTATCACCTGTTTGTCGTTGGGGCAATCCTACAATGGAATAGCTCAGACCGATTCGGCAAGGCCTTATTTACTGGAAGGACTGAAATATTGTGAAGAGAATACAGTGCTTGATAGTATCCGTGGAAGGTTACTTACTGATTTGGCAAGCTGTTATATGATTGAGGGGGATATCCGGGAAGCAGCATCACAATATCTGACAGCTTTGGATGCCACCTCTAAATCCGGTGATAGTGAAGCCTATCTGACCAATTGCAGTTCGCTGGGTGTCGCCTATCGCAGAATAAACCTCCCGGACTCTGCTCTTTACTATTATGGCAAGGGGCTTGAGGCAGCCATGAAAAGCAAGGATTATAGTGCTGTATCCAATCTGCATGCCAATATTGCCGTGATGTATATCTCTTTCAAACAGTTAGAAAACGCGAAGGAACATGCACAAGAAGCCATTACGTATGCCCTGAAAGAGGAAGATGCTTTGGACTGGTTGCAGGCTTACTACATCTGCGGTTCTCTGTTGGTAAAGACAGGGGAATACGATCAAGCGATCAATTATCTGCATAAGGCTTATGGAATAGCTTCCCAGCAACAATCACCACGTTTCCGGTTAAAAGTATTGTCAGCGCTGTTACCCGCTTTTCAGGCTACTGCACAAGATGATTCGGTGCATTACTATCTGAATGTATGTGACCGCTTTTTGGATGAATTACCAGAAACGAGCCATGAAGCTATCGGTATTTATGAGACAAAAGCCCAACTCTTACTAAAGGAAAAGAAATATCGGGAAAGTTTGGATTTCTATCGAAAGTTGACGGGATTGATAAGTACAAATTCGCCTACCGCTCCCTACGTGTGGTACAGCCGTATGGCCGAATGCTATCATAACCTGCAACAGCCTGATGAGGCTTACGGATATATGGAGCAGGCTATCGAATTGCGTGATTCCCTGGCTGCACAGGAGGTGGAGAAGCAAATGAGTGAGCTGCAAGTGCGCTATGATACTCAGAAGAAAGAACTTGAAATTAAGCGTCTGAAAGAATTACAACAGCAGGAAGAACTTCGCAGTCTTCGGCTCACAATTTGGTTTATAGCTTTTATCAGCTTTATGCTTATCCTCTTGATCATTCTCTTGTATAAACGCAAGTTACAACTCAGCCGTAAATATATTGACGGAATGGAGAGCGAACGTGCCCGTTTGGCACGCGAACTGCACGATGGGGTGTGCAATGAACTTCTGGGGTTGGAAATGGAACTTAAATCGGGCTTTAATAGAGAAGAGGACAAATGTGAGTTGCTGGACAAACTGGGACGGAGTCGTGCGAATATCCGTAGTATTTCGCACGAACTAATGCCTCCCGTATTTTCTGATGCCACTATTGATGAGATTATAACAGATTATATCGATCATCTGAATGTTCCTTCATCCATGCATCTTTCATTCGATGCTTCTACGTCCGATTGGAGTCTGGTATCCTATAATGTGGCATATGAATTGTATCGTATTGTACAGGAAAGCATGAATAATATTCTCAAATATTCTTCCGGCACACAGATTTCCATTTCACTGTTAATGGATGGTGCGCATGTGCGGTTGGAGATATTCAGCAATGGAGTTATGAAGCGCTCTTCTTCCAAAGGCATCGGGATGCGCACGATGGAAGATAGGGTCAGATGTATGAACGGTACACTACATGTGGCTGCTGATGAGACCGGTGTATGCGTTACAGTTACGGCTCCTTTTAAATAAAGATTTATTCTGTACTAGTTTTCATGTACGGAAAGTATACCATAGTATTTACCAACTGTCTATTGAAAAACTACGGAAAATGATAGTAGATTTAAACTAAAAATGCCCTTCCTTTGCATAAAATAGTAAACATGATAACAGGGAGGACTAATATCTGACCACAAGCATATAAATAAAAGAAATATGGTGCAACTTCCATCGGATACATCGAAATACCATCTTCTTCTTATAGATGATCACCCTATTGTATTGGCGGGCATCCGTAACATTCTTGAAGTCTGTCCGGAAATAGGTGAAATCTATGCGGCTGACAGTGCTGCGAAAGCTTTGGAACTTCTTAAATCCCACGATATCAGTATTTGCATGGTCGATATAGAATTGCCGGACATGTCGGGTTTTGAGCTGATAGAACAGATACGTTTGCTCTATCCGGATATGCGTATTATTATTGAAACCATGCATAGTGAAGTGTGGATTGTCCGTCGGATGGTAAAGGCGGATGTAGATGCAGTGATTCTTAAACAGTCCGATCCGGAGAATCTGCAAGAGGCGATTTATTCTGTTCTGTCAGGACGTAAATATTTCTGTCCCCATTTCCGGAAATGCCTTCGGAAGCTTCCTCCTGAGATGCCGCAAGTACTCAGCAAGCGCGAACAGGAAGTGCTGAAATGCATATCCGAAGGCTTGAAGAGTAATGAGATAGCAACGAAATTATATATATCAGTTAATACAGTGGAGTTTCACCGTAAGCAGATCATGCTTAAGCTGGAAGCCAAGAATGCATCTGATATGTTGATAAAGGCTATCAAGAGTGGAGTGTTGGAAATATAGACGAGTAATAGCTAATTGATATGTATTCGAATGAAAAACATAGGGAAAATGGTATTTTTGATATCATTTTATCAGTTGTATTTTACATCATGATTTTTTGTGCCCCTTTTGTGGATGTGGTGGTGAACGGACAAATCGCTGAAACAAAGACATTGGCGGGCTTTTTGAAGGAGCATAGTGATAATACTGTTTCGCTGATTTTGAATATTTTTCCTGTGCTGACTTTAGTGATAGGGATATTGAAATTCACTTTTTCCAGGCTTTTCTACCATTATGTGCTGGTTGTGTTAGATTTGTATAATGGTTTGTTTGCTCTCGCAATGGGGATAGGTTTATGTTGGGCAGCATCCACTGTTGCAGGTCAGGCACCGGTGGACATGATCTTCTATAGTGTCAAATATCAAATGGGTTTCGGTCCTCTTATTCTGCCTTGCCTCGGCATAGGGTTCTTCGTTTATACTCTTAGCACTTTCTGTGGATATTATAAATGGTATCCTTTGCAAACACTGTTTTGGGGAGTTTATTTACCTTTAATCCGTCCGGCCATCGTTTCTTCATTGTATGCAGTGATAGCTGCGATAATTTCAGGTGTCGGTACGAGCGAGAAATCGACTATAGTTGTTTCTATAATAATTTCCATTCTAATTTTTGTTTTCGAGTTCTGGTTGCTATATACTTATCGTAAGGAGTGGAATCGGAAGTTAAGAAGTCGTACCAACCGTGGTCAACAGGAAGCTGTACTTACCGCGACCGCTACAGATGGGGAACCGGAAGGTGGTACAGAGGTCTTGCCGCCTTCAGAAATGATTCCGGCTACTGTTGCCGTGCCTGTTAGTGAAGAGAAACGGAGAACGGAGATTCCGGTTAGGTGGAAAACTTCTTTTTATTACATCATAGGGTTAGTCGTATTAGTGGCGGTTATAGCTTTTATTTATATTATAAGAAAAGGAGAGGATAGGCCTGTTAATATTCCGGCTATTAAGGAAATGACTTTAAGTGGACATGTAGCTGGCAAAGAAGTACAAATGGCATTGACGCAAATTGGAGATTCGCTCTATGGTAGTTATTTTTATAAACATATCAATAACCCAATACAGCTGACGGGAAAGAAGATAGGGGTGGATTATATCATTGATGAAACTGTTAACGGTAAGAAAACAGGTACGTTTAAATTGTTTGATGGGGAGTATAATGGTGACTCTTTTTTCACAGGAGATTGGAGTAATGGAAAGAGGAAATTTAATGTCCAGCTTAATTATACAAACTACAAAATACTGCCTTCTACTGATGCAGACCACCCATTTGTAGGTGAGTGGAAATATGAAAAGGAGGATGGGACGCAGGTAAATTGTTCCTTGAGTTTATATAACCGGGATATTGATGATGATTATGGTAAGATAACTTCGTGGGTGAATGATGACTGGCATGAATATGAGATTGATTCTATTCTTTCGTTGGAAGGTAGGAAGGCGGTAGTACAGGCGAAATATGATAATCGGCAAAAGATAACGCTGGTGTATGATTCTTCGAACCGGAGCCTCTCGGTAGATATAGATCAACAGGGAACTTATGTGCTGAGTTTGAATCAGGAAGGGAATAACTTACGATAGTGGAAGAAGATGAGATGAAAGATCTTAATTAAGATAGACCGTATGAAAGTCAGGAATCTTATTATGTAACAGAAGTACAAAAGAAATATGATAATGAGAAAGTTATTTGTTTTACTTACAATGAGTTTGCTGGTAGTTGCAGCTTCTGCCCAGAAGCTTTCGTGGCCACCTAAGAGTTATCCTGTGAAAGTGCCTTTTACTGTGTCCGAAGAGGTGAAGTATTATTGGGATGTGCAGGGGATTCTCTGTACGGGACGTGGAAACGGAGGCTATAAGTTCAGGATATTGGGAATAGCCAATCATGACTTTACGGCAAGTAGAAGTATTAATTTTTATTATATAAGTACAGGCAATAAGACGACAGTGGCAGGCGCATATTATTTTCCTAAGGTGAAAGAAGGGCAGCAGTTTAGTTTTGAGATTGTTTCCGCTTTCTCCGGGTATACTCCGGCAGGTTTCAACGGGTTTTATATCCATGATGAATTGTTGAGGATTCCTAAAGAAAAAGAGACGTCTACGTCGCCTGCGGTAGCCAATCAAGTAGGTGAACGTAATGTGTTAGTGGTGATGATTAATATGGCTGGTCAGGTAATGGCTGGGGGCGATTATATAGAAAATCTCGGGCAACTGACAGAAAAAGTGAAGGAGTTTGTTGCTAATCCTTATAATGATGAGAATCTGCCGGAAAAGCAGAAGAAGCGCATCCCTTATTTTGATGAAATAATGGTTACTTCCAACCATAAAATAACTGTGCAGAAGAATGCTAAGACTACCGCACTTGATTATCAAGCAGTAATGGATGCTATTTGTGCTGCTTATAAGGAATTACGCGAAGATTTGGCTAACGAAAAGTTTGGGAAAGGTTTTGCTGAATGTTCTTATCAGGAACAGAAAGCTATCAGTCTAATCTATCCCCAGAATATAGTAGAATTGGGAGTTCGTGACATCTCTTCTGATAAACCAGTGATGCCACCGCCGGAAATTCCTGTCGTGAAGGTTGATGAGCTGGTTGAAAGTAATCATCTCCTTGTGCAGACAGAAGATGATTCTGATAAAATATATGATAAGGTGGAGGAACTGCCTGCATTTCCCGGTGGGGAGATTGCTTTGATGCGTTTCCTGAGTGATAATATGAAATACCCGAAGGTTGCCCGGGAATCTGGTATCCAAGGAAGGGTTGTGGTACAATTTGTTGTCGGAAGTGACGGTTCTATCTGCAATGCAAAGGTAATCCGTAGTATTGATCCCTATCTTGACAAGGAAGCTTTGCGGGTAGTTAGCGTTATGCCTCGTTGGAAGCCTGGCATGCAGAAAGGTAAACCTGTTAGTGTTCAGTATACGATGCCATTGATGTTTAGACTTGAATAAAGGTGAATAAATTATGAAAGAAAAAGTAGAGGATAGTACAATCCAACATTTGAATTGGAGTAAGTGGATACTCTCGTTAGCGGTAGTTGCCGTTTTGCTGCTCGGAATGTCGGGATGCGGTAATCAGGGACCTTCATTGAAAGGGCGTTGGGAGATGTTCGTGGGAGAAGATCAAAGTCCGATGGGACAGGAATATGGAGTGGATGACCTTACTTACTGCATGGAGTTGGATTTCTCGGAACGTACTTTTGATACGGAGATGGAAGAGTTACCAAGCGGAAAGAAAAGTTATGGTTTTATGGATTTTTCCACTATGTCCCGCATCTATCGTTACTATATAGATTCGGTTTCTTATATAGGCAATAATAAATATCGACTGGTGTCGTTGGGGAGTTACGATTTGCAGCTTTATGAAGATACACTTACTTTTAATCCTCAAACGAAAGAGATCAGCTATAATTCTAATTGGAAGTTTAAATATGTTTCCGGTATAAAACCATTTATGGGCGAATGGGAAAGTTCATATGGCGATGGCACAAGCGAGTATATTAATTTGAGCTTATACAAAGAGATCAATGCTCCTGATGAATATCCGTTTAATAAGCAAACATGCTATGGTTATATCATTTTTGATAGTGAAGTGGATACATCTTATAAACTAATAACATCGGTACTTTCGGAAAATGCCGTGGGTGCGGATGTCTTGGCAGTATTTCCCGACTATCCGGAGGATCAGCCGCAACGACTCCATTTGACATATAATTGGAAAGACGGATCGTTAAGAATGGATGATGGTCCTGTTTTAGCTAACAAGAACGGGATGCCTGCCTCGGAAGAACTTTCTGCTAATGATTCTTCATTGTTTGCGAAAGTAGGTATGTGGATTTTTGTTTTGGCAGTTCTTTTGGTTGTTTCCTTGATTCTGCTGAACGTGCTGGATGTTGAGGGAGCAATACGTTTTTGGTTACCTGCCACTGTATTGTTGGCAATGAGTGTGTTAATATTGTTTCTTGTCTGCAATATATTCCGCACCGAAGGGAACTTGGATTTAGGAGAGTCGGGCTTGATGAGTGTTCTGAAACTTTATGGAGCCATTATTTTGGTCACAGGGAGTTTCTTATTTGGTTTGTTCAGTATTTTGTTGTGGCTTTATGATGGTTTTGGTTATTTCAGTAAAACTCCCACTGTCATTGCTGCTGTGATTGCCGTAGTACTTCTTGCAATCCATATGGTTACAGGAAACATGCTATTCGATATTCTTGCAGAACGTTTTATTCCTTCATTAATGTATCAGGACGGACTGTTTGGATTTATAATGGCATTGTTGGTAGTAGCTGTAGGTTTATTATTTATTGTGCAGATGATTATATTGACTATTTCTGTAAAAGGAATTTATCGGATCGCGATATTGTTGCTATATCCGGTATTCTTTGCGGCAGGGATGGTATTGCTGATATCATCAATGGCAGTGGTAATAGTTGCCATGATTGTCTGTGCTATCATTGCATTTGTATTGGCTCCTCGGAAGGTAAGTGAGAGCTCGGGTAATGCTTTGCCTGAATCTTCTGATAATAGCAATGAGTCTCAGGAGGAAGATTGTGATGCGATAATCAAAGGTGCCGGTCCTTTTGGTGGCGATGTAAAGGCGAAAGACATCAGTTTCTTTAAAGACAAAAGTCTCCTTAAAGGCGAAAATGGGAAAGAATATAAAAGAAATGATGAAGGGAAATTAGAAGAGCTAAATTAATAAGTAATCAATATATTATAAATATGAAAAAGAACCTCTTCTCATGCTCATTTCTGGGGAACATAATATTTATGTTGTCTGCTGTTCTATGTGGTTGTAATGAAGCCGGAACGTTTTCTGAGAAAAAATATACACCAGTGTATGTGTATTTATCTACTACTCCTTACGTTGGAGAATCTTCCATATCAGATTTTGTAGATTATCCGAGTGATTTGGTAAGGCTTGGACTGCGGGGGACGGTAAAAGAAGTGAAAACAACGTCTGCTGCGGAAATGGTTCAGAAATTTAATGAAGACGGGAATTTGACGTCTCAAGGCTTGTGGTTTGATTCAAGTCATCGTTTTGGAGATGAATACAAGCGGGAATACGGTGATGAAGGCAAACTGACAAAGCTTTATAATGTAAGGAATAAGTGGAAGGCAAAAGTCTATGCTTATGATGAATGGAATCGGTTGATAGAATGTAGAGCAGACGATTACACCCGTACTTATCAATATACTGGTGAGGATAGATCTTGTTATGTGGTTAATACAGAATGTAAAAAGGAGAGTGAAGTAGCATTGTACTTCTTTTCGGGTATTCGTGATAATAAGAAGTTGGTGTTCGATACATATGATAAACCGGAGGGATACCGGATGATGGATGGAAACACACGTATGCATTTCCAGACAGAATGTCCTATGACGGAATTATGTAAGAGATTTACTAAGATATACTATCCGGATTCCCGGTATTATAAAAACAAGATTGACTCAATAGTTAATACTTATAATGTCTCTTATAATGATAAAGAGGATATGGAGCAATACTTGATTCATAGTGTGGAATATCCTTCCGGAAAAACGTGGGATTGCCAGATTGACTATTCTTATGAATACGACGAGCATGACAACTGGGTTGTTTTAAAGCTTTATTGCTCAGAACTCCGCAAGCTCTTGGGTGATTTCATTATTATCCAGAAAGATGCGGAAGGGAAGACTTATACGGAAGATAGACGTGTTATTTCTTATTATGAAACAGAAGTAGGAAATGAGGAAATCCATAAAGAACAAAAAACAAAATGATGTATATGAAACAAATTTATTTAGGGTGTGGTATAGAATGTAATATTTGTACGAAAGGAATCGAATTATGAAAAAGCTATTTGTTTTATTTATGATGAGTTTATTGGTAGTTGCAGCTTCCGCCCAGAAGTTCTCGTGGCCGCCTAAAAGTTTTCCAATGAAAGTGCCTTTTGCCATATCGGAAGAGGTGAAGTATTATTGGGATGTGCAGGGAGTCCTTTGCACGGGTCGAGGAAACGGAGGTTATAAGTTCAGGGTGTTGGGAACAGCCAATCACGACTTTACGGCAAGTAGAAGCATTAATTTTTATTACATAAGTACAGGCAATAAGACGACAGTGGCAGGCGCGTATTATTTTCCTAAGGTGAAAAAGGGGCAACAGTTTAGCTTTGAGATAGTCTCTGCCTTTGCGGGATATACTCCTACGGGTTTTCAAGGATTTTATATTCATGATGAGATGTTGAGCATACCCAAAGAGGAAAGGAAAACCGAAACAATAGATAATATACAGCGAGTGGCGGCTGACAGAGCCTATGATGATTCGATACGTATGGTAGATTCAATAGCGGCAGTGGCGGCGGTAGAGGCGGAAATGGCTGCAGAACGTGCGGCCCGTGTAGTGACAGCTCCAAAATATCCGGGTGGAACCAATGCTTTGTATGCTTTCTTACGGGAGAACATGTGTGTAAGCCTCAGATTGCAATAGAAACGGCAGGATATGGTACAACTACAGTTCAGTTTATTGTGACGCGCAATGGTGAGGTTGTCGGTGCGGATTATAAAAGACGTTGCAATGAGCGTGTTGATAAAGAAGTGCTGCGTTTGGTGAATATGTTGAGTGGATGGACTCCGGCAACAAAAGGTGGTAAGCCGTGTGATGCCGTGGTACAGATTTCTATGTCGATATTTCCTTCATTTAATGCTTCAGCTCAATTTGTAGGAGTAAGGTAATAGAGGGAGTCTCTCGCTCTATTTTTCAACATTTGTATGTTGGTGGCGTCGGAACTATATATCCAACGCCACCGATCTATATATCTAACATGTCCGATCTATAGATGCAACACGTCCTATCTATAGATGCTGCACGTCCGATCTATAGCACCACATGCGAAGGAATTTTCTCATGCGGTGCTTTTGTATTGATATACGGTAAGGCTGTTTGTGAAAAGAGTTAACTTATAGGGATTATCTCAAAATAAATTAGTTATTTTGCAGAAAACAAAAAGTTGTGGTATGAAGTCACTGTACATCAAGAACTACAAAAATTTCAAGTAAAAAAACTAAGCCTCATTGGGGATAAAGACTACATGGGGAAATATTCCTTGTGCAGTCTTTTTTCATGATGTGTGATTACATGTGAGCCGCAGAGGCAGAGTTTCTTTTCTGTATGAGCAAGCGGAGAAGGACGGAATGATGAAGCGAGGAAAGAAAATTAAGTGAAAAATAGATAGGGTTCATCAGTTTGTACTATCTTTGCTCAATAGAACCAAAATATGGAGACATGGATTGCGAGAAGCAGACAACCGAATATAAGAGTCTTCTGAAAATTAGAACAGGAGATAAAGGATTCAAAGACTTGTCCGTGACCTGTGTTGCTTTGGCAAATGCACAAGGCGGAAGAATCTTTATAGGTTACGATGACAAGAAGAAAGCCCCTTTGCCGGAACAGCATGTCACGCCCGATGAAGTGAATGAGGCAGTGACTAAATTGCGTAGCCTCTGTTTCAACGTCGGCCTTGTAGCTTCTGAAATATGTACTGATGATACCGGCAGCCAATACTTTATTGTTTCTGTTTCTCCTTCTATGCATTCTGTAGCTACTACCTCAGACGGACGTATTTACATTCGGGTGGCCGATAAATGTGAACCGGTGCGTAGCGAGGACTTGCAGCGTTTGGGCGAAGAGAAGGGTGCTTATCAGTGGGAATTGGTGAGGACCAAATACCTGCTTGATGGGGTTGCTTTGGATGCTTTGCGGCAGTTGGCGAATGATATTCGTAAATCATCCCGTGTGCGTCAGCACGTCAAGCAGATGGATGATGCAGAGTTGGCAGAGAACTATCATCTGGTTGATGAAGGTTATTTGACGAATTTAGGTGTTCTTTGGTTAGGTACAGCAAAGCAGAGAAGCTCTATCTGTTATCCTGCTACGGTTCAGTATATTGTTTATGATGTGCTTGAGCGGAAAGTACGAAAAGAAGAATGGCATGATAATCGGCTGAATCCTAAAGAGCTGCTTCTTGATATAGAACAGAAGGCTGTTGAGTTGACTTATTCGTATGAGTTTCCGAATGGTTTGTTTCGTAAACAAATACGGCATTATCATCCTAAGTTGGTACGAGAGTTGTTGGTCAATGCTTTAGCTCATAAATCCTATACCATTTCCAGTGATATAATGATTAAAGTTTTTTCTGACAGATTAGAAATCTCTAATCCGGGTGGGTTGCCATTGGGCATAACAAAAGATAATATTTTGCATGCCAAGCATCGGCGTAATCCTAATATGATAGAGCTACTGAGCGCTTTGGAAATGATGGAAGGTGAAGGCTCCGGTTATGATTTGATTTATGAACTGAATGCTATGGAAGCAAAGAATCCGCCTATGATAGAATCTTCGTACAATGAAGTTACAGTGATTCAAAATGCAGAGATTATAGATACAGAACTGCTTCCTTTGCTGGACTTTGTTTTGCAGAATTATCAGTTGACGCAAAAAGCATTTACAGCTTTTGGTATCATAGCCCGTGAGAAGAAGGTGTTCAGTACGCGGCTTTCTGCCATACTTCAGCTTCAAGAAGAAGACCGTTTGCGCAGTTATACAGATAAGTTGTTGAAAGATAATATTATCGGGAGGAATGGTGTGAAGAAAGGTACCCAGTTTTTTGTGAATCCCCAGTTGATAAAGAACGCAAAGGTAAATTTGAAGACAACTCTGAAAACAGTAGAACCTTATGTGTTGAGAACTCTAATTATGGAAGACTTGAGGGCACATCCTAAAAGTAAGATTTCGGAGATTGGGGGGCGGTTGCCGGAAATCGATTTGCAGGAGTTGAGGAAAATGATTTATTCGATGGTGGATGTGGAATTGATAACAGAAGGGGCTCGTACTGATAGACGTTATGCACTGAAATAAGTGGTAAAAAAAAAAAGAAATAAAAAAGAAATAGAAAAAGAAAAGGATTAAGTAGTTGATTGTCAGTCTTAATTTTGTTTTCTATTCTTTTTCTAAAAAGATAAGAAAAGAACTAAATATAGAATGGAACGAGAAGATTTTGACATACGCGATAATCAGTTGACTAGTCGGGAACGCGATTTTGAAAACGCACTTCGTCCGTTGTCCTTTGAAGATTTCAGCGGACAGGATAAGGTGGTGGATAATCTGCGTATCTTTGTTAAGGCAGCCCGCTTGCGTGGCGAGGCGTTGGATCATGTATTGCTGCATGGACCTCCGGGATTGGGAAAAACGACACTTTCCAATATTATTGCGAATGAACTGGGAGTTGGTTTTAAAGTTACTTCCGGTCCGGTGCTTGATAAACCGGGTGATTTGGCGGGAGTGCTTACCAGTCTGGAACCGAATGATGTGCTGTTTATCGATGAAATTCACCGCCTTTCTCCGGTGGTGGAAGAGTACCTGTACTCTGCAATGGAGGATTACCGCATTGATATCATGATAGATAAAGGCCCGTCTGCACGGAGCATTCAGATTGATCTGAATCCGTTTACGATGGTGGGAGCTACTACCCGTAGTGGCTTGCTGACTGCGCCTTTGCGTGCACGTTTTGGTATTAATCTGCATTTGGAGTATTACGATGACGATGTGTTGAGCGGTATTATTCGTCGTTCGGCAGGGATATTGAATGTACCTTGCTCTACAAGGGCAGCGTCTGAGATTGCTTCCCGTAGCCGTGGAACGCCGCGTATTGCAAATGCATTGTTGCGTCGTGTGCGAGATTTTGCACAGGTAAAAGGTTCGGGTAGCATTGATACGGAGATTGCCAACTTCGCTCTTGAAGCATTGAATATTGATAAGTACGGACTCGATGAAATCGATAATAAGATACTTTGCACCATTATTGATAAATTCAAAGGCGGTCCGGTAGGGCTTACTACCATTGCTACGGCATTGGGTGAAGATGCCGGAACTTTGGAAGAGGTGTATGAGCCTTTCCTTATCAAAGAGGGTTTCTTGAAACGTACCCCCCGCGGACGTGAAGTGACTGAACTGGCTTATAAACATTTAGGACGTAGTCTTTACAATAGTCAGAAAACGTTATTTAGTGATTAACTATTAATTAATATCAGTACTACTTTCATATAGAAATGGTCAAACAAATCATTTCCAGTTCTCCTCCTCTTGGGAGGAGGAGTACCCGAAGGGGGAGGTGGTAGGAAAAAAAAGATTCTTATGCAAACCATCATGAACAAATCCGACGTAACCGGTAATAGAAAGGAGTTACGCAACCATAGCACTTCTGCCGAAGCTACTCTTTGGAAAATGCTGAAAGGGAAACAAATAGCCGGTTTAAAATTTCGTCGTCAACATAGTGTCGGGCCATATATTCTTGATTTTTATTGTCCGCAGATAAAATTGGCTATAGAATTGGATGGTGAGGTACATAATAGACAACAGGATTATGATGAGCAACGTAGTTATTTTCTGAATAGGGTAGAAGACATTGAGGTGTTACGGTTTGAAAATAGGACAGCATTTGAGAATTCGGAACAGATAATATGGGAGATAGAGGAAAAGTTTTCTTCCTACCACCTCCCCCTTCGGGTACTCCTCCTCCCGGGAGGAGGAGAATGGAGATACTACTGTTAACCATTAATAATTAAACGTTAATCATTAAATAAAGTGGCGGGGTTAAAAAGTTTAGCAAAAGAAACGGCTATTTACGGGGTGAGTAGTATTGTAGGGCGTTTCCTCAATTATCTGCTAGTGCCTGTATATACGATAGCTTTGCCTGCATCGTCGGGTGGCTATGGTGTGGTTACGAATATATATGCCTGGGTGGCATTGATACTGGTATTGCTGACGTGTGGCATGGAGACGGGGTTTTTCCGTTTTGCCAATAAAGGGCAGGATGACCCGATGCGGGTGTACTCTACCACCTTGTTGAGCGTGAGTATCGGTTCATTGGTATTCGTTGCTTTGGGATTGTTGTTTCTGGAACCTATTGCCGGATGGCTGGAATACGGCGAACATCCCTGGTATATCGGTATGATGATGATTGTGGTAGCAATGGATGCCATTCAAAGTATTCCGTTCGCTTATTTGCGCTATAAAAAACGCCCTATCAAGTTTGCTGCACTGAAGTTGTTGTTTATCTTTCTCAATATTGCACTCAATCTTTTCTATTATGTCATATTGGAAGGGAATGACGTGGGGTATGCCTTCCTCTTCAATCTGGTATGTACCTCTGTTGTTATGGTGTGCATGATACCGGAACTGAGGGGATTTACCTATGTGTTGGATAAAGAGTTATTGAAACGGATGCTTCGGTACTCTCTGCCGTTGGTAATTCTGGGTGTGGCAGGCATCTTGAATCAGGTGGCTGATAAGATTATCTTTCCTTTCGTTTATCCCGATGAGGCGGAAGCTACCATACAACTCGGTATTTACGGAGCTGCCAGTAAGATAGCCATGATTATGGCTATGTTTACCCAGGCATTCCGCTTTGCTTATGAACCTTTTGTATTTGGTAAGAGTAAGGAGAAAGATAGCCGTGAAATGTATGCCCAGGCTATGAAGTTCTTCATTATTTTTACCTTGCTTGCCTTTCTGGCTGTGATGTTCTACTTGGACATCCTGCGTCATGTCATCGGACGTGATTATTGGGACGGGTTACGGGTGGTGCCTATCGTCATGGCGGCGGAAATCTTTATGGGGATTTATTTCAACCTGTCCTTTTGGTACAAATTGATTGATGAGACCCGTTGGGGAGCCTATTTCTCATTGACGGGCTGTATCATCCTGATTTTGATGAATATCTTCCTGGTTCCGCAGTATGGTTATATTGCTTGTGCCTGGGCTGGGTTTACAGGATACGGCGTTGCTATGCTGCTTTCTTACTTTGTCGGTCAGAAGAAATATCCGATACAGTACGATTTGAAGGCGATAGGCATGTATGTACTTCTTGCCGCTGTGCTTTATGTAGCTGCCGAATATGTATCGATAGACAATATCTATTTGCGTATGGCATATCGTACAGTTTTGCTGTTACTGTTTATTGCGTATGTCGTTAAGCGTGATTTACCGCTGAACCAAATACCAATCCTGAACAAACTCTTAAAACACTAAATGAGCCGCATGGTAAATTGTAAATTGTAAATCGTCAAATTGTAAATGATATGATGGAAACACCTGAACAAAACCGGAATGTTTTTGCCATTAAAAAGTTCCTGAGCGAGTACCTTGATCTGAGGAAGGACAAGGACAATGAGCTGGAAACAGTAGACTCCATCCGCAAGGGAGTAGAGTTTAAAGGGGCTAACCTGTGGATTTTGATCTTTGCCATCTTTATGGCATCGTTGGGACTGAATGTCAACTCTACAGCTGTAATCATAGGTGCGATGTTGATTTCCCCATTGATGGGACCTATCATGGGTGTGGGACTTTCTGTCGGTCTGAATGACTTCGAACTGATGAAGCGTTCACTGAAGAGTTTTCTGATAACCACCCTGTTCAGCGTAACTACGGCTACTATTTTCTTTCTTGTAAGCCCTGTTGCCGAAGGGCAGTCGGAGCTTCTGGCACGTACTTCACCTACGATTTATGACGTATTCATCGCATTGATGGGTGGTCTTGCCGGTGTAGTTGCCCTGTCTACAAAGGAGAAAGGAAATGTGATTCCCGGTGTTGCCATTGCTACGGCTTTGATGCCGCCGCTTTGTACGGCAGGTTACGGGTTGGCAACGGGGAATCTGGTTTATTTCCTCGGAGCGTTCTATCTTTACTTCATTAATTCGGTATTCATCAGTCTTGCCACGTTTGCCGGTGTGCGTGTGATGCACTTTCAGCGTAAAGAGTTTGTGGACAAGAAGCGGGAGAAGAAAGTACGCCAATACATAATACTCATTGCCGTGCTGACTATGTGTCCGGCCGTCTACTTGACGGTAGGCATTATTCAGAGTACTTTCTATGAGAGTGCCGCCAATCGGTTTGTTGCCGAACAGCTTTCTTTTGAGAATACACAGGTATTGGATAAAAAAATCCATTATCATGGCAACAAAGACAATGAAATACGCGTGGTACTGATCGGACAAGAAGTTCCCGAAGCTTCGATTGCCATTGCCCGCAACAAGATGAAGGACTATAAGTTAGGTGAAACGAAGCTGATCGTTCTTCAGGGAATGAATAATGAAGCTGTGGATATTTCTTCTATCCGAGCTATGGTGATGGAAGATTTCTATAAAAACAGTGAGGAACGACTGGTGGAACAAACAAAGAAAATTACAGTGCTGGAACAGAGTCTGGCAAGATACAAATCTTTCGATGAATTGGGCAAAACGATCGTTCCGGAGCTAAAAGTTCTCTATCCATCAGTGAAAACTGTTTCTATCTCTCATGCCATAGAACTGACGGTTGATTCGGTACGGACAGATACCATTACGCTTGCTGTGCTGAAGTTTGGCAAGCATCCCGACGCCCATGAGAAACAGAAGATTACCGAATGGCTGAAAGCACGTACTGGAGCGAAAAAACTAAGACTGATTGCAGAATGACGCAATTGGAAAGTATATCATACTAAATTATTCAAAATGAGAGTATGCCATGAGCTAAATCTAACTAAATTCTCCTCCTTCAAGAAGGAGGAGTACCCGTAGGGGGAGGTGGTAGCTGAAGTTATAAAGGACTTATTAGTCATAAAATAAGTTTTTTTTTACCTACCATCCCGCCCTTTGGCCACCCTTCCTTCTCAAAGGAGGGGAACTGAGTTAGATATTTCTTATATACTCTTAACTTAAGATATAAATTGTAATTTAAACCAAGTATAGAATGAAGCTAAAGTGTATCCTAATTGTAGCTTGCAGCCTCTTCACGTTGACGGGACAGGCGGACGAAGGTATGTGGATGCTGGGAAACCTGAATAAACAGACCCGTAAGACTATGAAAGAACTCGGCCTGCAAATGCCTGCCGATAAACTATATAATCCGAAGAAACCGTCGTTGAAAGATGCGGTAGTCAGCTTTGGAGGGTTTTGTTCCGGCGTGGTAGTGTCGGAAGACGGGTTAGTGTTTACCAATCATCACTGCGGCTTCAGTAGTGTGCAGCAACATTCGTCGGTGGAGCATGATTACCTGAAAGATGGTTTCGTAGCCCGTAGCCGTGCAGAGGAATTGCCTAATCCGGAGCTTTATGTTCGTTTTCTGCTTCGTACGGAAGATGTAACCAAGCGTGTGCTGGGAGCCGTTAAACCTTCGATGAACGAGCTGGAACGTTCCAGTGCGGTAGACTCTATGATGATGGTAATAGGCGGTGAGGTATCTCTGAAAGACTCCACTTTGCTTGGCGTGGTAGATGCTTATTATGGAGGCAATGAGTTCTGGCTCTCCGTTTACCGCGATTTCAATGATGTGCGGCTGGTGTTTGCACCTCCTTCCTCTGTCGGTAAGTTCGGTTGGGATACGGATAATTGGGTGTGGCCTCGGCATACAGGAGATTTCTGTGTGTTTCGTATTTATGCAGACCGCAAGAACCAGCCTGCCGATTACTCCCCCGATAATGTCCCGTATCACCCTGAATATGTAGCGCCGATTTCACTGGATGGCTATAAGGAAGGCTCTTTCTGTATGACGATAGGCTATCCGGGAAGTACGGAACGTTACCTTTCTTCATTCGGTATCGAGGAAATGATGAATAACTCCAATCAGGCGCAGATTGACATCCGTGGTGTGAAGCAAGCCATCTGGAAACGTGAAATGGACAGTAAAGACAGCATACGCATTAAGTATGCTTCCAAATACGATGAAAGCTCCAATTACTGGAAGAACAGTATCGGTGTCAACCGTGCTATCCGTAAGCTGGGAATACTGGAGAAGAAACGTGAAATGGAACAGGAAATTCGTCGATGGATACAGCAAAACCCGGACGAACGTGAGAAACTTCTTCAACTGTTTACAGACCTGGAACTGAATTATAAGAACCGCCGGGAGGTAAACCGTGCACAGGCTTACTTTATCGAGTCTTTCCTATATGGACCGGAATTAGTGCAGCTTGCACTGAAGATTCTGAACTTCGACTTTGAAGGGGAGCAGAAAACAGTTATTGCCGCCTTGAAAGATATCGTTGAGCAATACTCTAATTTGGATCTGGATATAGACAAGGAGGTATTTACGGCACTGTTGAAGGAGTATCGCTCAAAAGTGGATACCACTTTCCTGCCGGAAATCTACCATACTATCGCACAGAAATATAATGGGGATGAGAAAGCTTTCGTAGATAGTCTTTATGCAAGTTCTGAGTTGACCACTCCCCGTGGTTTGAAACGCTTTCTTGAACGGGATACTACCTATCAGATTTTCGATGATCCGGCTATCTCGTTGGGCATTGATATGCTGACGATGTTGTTCGATATGAATATGCAGATGCAGGCACCTACTACGGAGATCATCCGTGGGGAACGCTTGCTGAATGGGGCTATCCGTCGGATGTATACGTCTCGTAACTTTTATCCGGATGCCAATTCCACCATGCGGCTGAGCTTTGGAACGGTATGCGGTTATACTCCCTTTGACGGAGCGGAATATGATTATTATACAACGACAAAGGGTGTCCTGGAGAAAGTAAAAGCTCATGTGGGTGATGTTGATTTTGCAGTACAGCCGGAGATACTTTCATTACTCTCTTCGGGCAATTTCGGAAGATATGCCGATGAAAAGGGCGAAATGAAGGTGTGCTTCATCTCTAATAATGACATTACGGGTGGCAATAGTGGTAGTGCGATGTTCAATTCGAAAGGTGAATTGCTGGGGTTGGCTTTCGATGGAAACTGGGAAGCTATGGGCAGTGATATTCTTTATGAACCGAAGATGCAGCGTACCATCGGGGTGGACGTGCGCTATATACTGTTTATGATAGAGAAATACGGGAAAGCAGGGAACCTGATCCAGGAATTGAATATTCTCAATTAGTAGACGGGCCCCTGCTTTTCGTGAGGGAGACAATTACTTGCTTCCGGACAAGATTCCGGTATCGGTATCCCTGTTGTTGATTCTTCTGCCTTGGCTGTTGCGCTTCTTTCCGAAGTCAAGGCTGAAGGATGCATTTACCATGAACAAAAGCCTTAAGTTCTTGGAATACGCTAACTGGCGGTAGGGAGCCGACTTTGATAAGTTTTCTATTTCCTGTTCATACTTCTTGGTAAACGGGTTCAACACTCCGGCAGAAAGGCTCCATTTCTCCGTATTATATCCTGCCATGATGGTGTGCAGCTTCTCCTCTTTAGTCAGTGTTTCACCCCACAGAGTGTGGTTGCTGGTATTCATTTCTGCCATCAGTACCCAGTTCTTGTACATTGCCATCAGACTGCCTCGCAGTCCTGCATTGGTGTGTGTATGCGTGTAGGTGTTGCCATAGCTGATATAGCGGTTCAGAAACGGAGTGATTTTAATGGAGATATACTCTTTGTAAGGTCGTATTTGTATAGCTGTCTCCAGATTGATCCGGTGGAAACCTTTATGATTCTCGGTAGTGCGGACAAAATACCCGTCCTCGTAGTAGGTATTTTCCATAATCGGCTTATTGTCATAACTATATCTTCCAAATAAATCGACAGATACATACTTGCTTTGCCAACTGGCAGACAGTGTATTGGCATAGAATGTAACAGACTTTAAGTCGGGATTTCCTTTGCGTATCTGATACTTATCCATTGCTTGCGAGATGTCGTTCAGATCGGACAGGGAAGGAGCATACCCCGACACGTATCCGTTGTATCTGAAAAACCACTTCCCGTTGATAGAGTACGACAGGCTTAAGGAAGGTTTGACTATATACTTCTCGGAAGAATACTGCTCCTGACTGTTATAAGTTCTCATGGCTCCAATCCCTACTGTGTAGTTCAGAGCTTTTATCTTTGATTGATATTCGGCAAATAGGTACGTTTCGGCCGTATTCATCGTGATTTTATTCTCTATATTACCCGAATATCTATTTTGCAAATAGGCCTGTGTATGCTTGATACCTCCGGTAAACTTACCCGTATTGAATTGTTTTTCGTAGATACCTTCTCCAATGATGGAGTACTTCTCACCTTTGGTTTCCGAATAGATATCCGTATCGTTATTGTCATTATTAAGGGCTTTCTGAATAAAAGTCCGTTCATTCTTGCTGTCCAGATAAGAAGCCACTATATCTGCATAGATTGTCTGCTTGTTTTTCAGATTTCTCTGGTAATAGATATCCAACGAAGGGATAACTACTTTGGAGGTAGAAAGGTCGGATATGGAGTAAGAGGTGTCTCCTTCATACAATGTACTGATTCTGTCCGACATGGAACTGGGAGTATCGCTGTATTGATTTCTGAGAGCAATATTGAGAAGTTGTTTGTCATTATCCTGGTAGCTGTAATTGAGGTTGAAGTTAAGGTTATCATACTTTACTTTGGTAGGTTCTCCCACTTCTCTGCTCTCCTGATAAGCCTCCGGGAAGTGGAAACTTTCATAGTTTTCGCGTGTCCACTTCAGATCTCTCTGTCCCCAATATACGGTAGTGCTGAGCTCTGACTTGTTGAAGTGGTATTTGGCGGCGAGATTATGTTCGCCATATCCCGTATCGGATACTCCGTTGGTGAGATCGGCAGAGATACTCCCTCCTGATTCTCTTCTCTTTACAATGTAGTTCAATACAGCTCCTGCATTTCCATAACGTGCGCCGGAATTGTCTATATATTCGATGCGGATCACATCTGTCGGGCGGATGGCAATTATTTCAGGTTGAGTCACTTCTACGCCGTTAATCCTAAGTTGCACATTGTCTCCTCCGGGAATCGTGATGCTGTTGTCTATCGGATTGATCAGGATGCGCGACAGTTGTAGATTTCTCAGTAGGAAACTCCGTTGGAAGCGGCTTTAGTCTGCATTTCGGTCGGGAGGATAATTTGCCGGTCGGTCTTTTTGATGATGGGGCTGGCTGTGACGGTAACACCTTCCAGCATTACATTGTCGGGTGATAAGGGCAGTTCTCCCAGATTCAGGTTGGCTTGCAGGTTGCGGATGGAGAGATAGGAGTTTTCATATCCGACGCATGAGATGCATAAGATATAATCTCCATCGTTTACTTCTTTCAGCAGGAAGCCGCCACCGTTGTCTGTGGCAACTCCGGTGATGAATGTTGAATCCTGAGTCAGCAGGCTGACATTGGCATACTCGATGTGCTGATTGTTACTCTCATCGATGATTTTCCCTGTGATTTTGTTTGCCGCCATCAGGGAGGTACATAGGAATAATACTCCTGAAATGATACTTAGTCTCTTCATTTTTCTTATTATTTTTAGTGATTATTTCTGTTCTTTGAACATGACAAAGGTAGGGGGAACGGGGGAGAAAAACGGTTTATATGTGGCACTAAATAAAGTGCAATGGGCTTTGCAACTATCTGATAATTAAAGTGTTTTGAACTGCGGTTTATAGAAAAGTTTATATCTTCCTATTTCAAGTTTATATATAAAGAAAAGTGCAAAAAATGGGATGCCGTAACTTCCGTTAATTGATAAATATCTATCTTTGCAAAGACTTAAAGCAAGAAGGAAGGACGGCATGAAAGCATTGAAATATGGTTTGATAGGTTGGGTATGCGTGTTGGCATTGGCAGCATGTGCAGAAGCCCTGCCGTCACAACGCATCCAGATAGAAAAGGCGGAGCAGATGTTACAGCAGAATGCAGAGGAGGCGATTGCTCTGCTTCGGTCGGTGAAAGATCCCGAAATATTGCCGGATTCATTGCGGGCACGGTTTGCATTGGCTATGGGGCAAGCCCACTATAATGCGCATTGGGTGATGAATGAAGACTCTTTGCTATTATACGCTCTGGATTATTATGGGAGGCCGGACGTACGCGACACATTACAATTACTGCGTACCTATAAACTGGCGGCGCATTACTTCTACGATAGCGAGAGATATAAAGAAGCCACTGAGATGATGACCGAAGGGAATCGCATTGCAGCCCTGCGTGGTGATACGGCAGCCCGTCTTGATTTGCTGCGGTCCGTAGCGAATATAGGGGAAGGTAATGATGACTTTGAAGGTCTGATACGCTTGCAGAAGCAATTGATAGCTATAGAGCCTGATTCCACCCGGCGATATTCCAATTACAACAGTCTGGCGATATCATACTACTGTGCAAATCAGAATGATTCTGCGCTGCTGGCTCTCCGTAAAGCTACCGAATGCCTGTATACATCCGCAGACTCTCTAAAGGCGTTATACTATGTGATGCGCAACTATGCTGATATATTGAGTGACTCCGGGAAGAATCAGGAAGCCATCAATTTGCAACGCCATAGTTTACAAGAGTATAAAGAGACGAAACATCCTTTCGAGTCCTTATCTTATTATGCTCTTTCACGTTATTTCCTGAATATGGGGCAGGTGGATTCCGCCCGCTACTATATACAAATGGGGGATAGTGTGCGTTCGCCCTATATTGACCAGGACTTATCGTTAGCAAACTTTTATCTGGTACAGAAAACGTTGATGAATTATATAGATAGCCGTTCTTTTACAATCCGGGATGTGGCGTTCTTCTCAAACCGGTTGTATAACAACTTTATCCGTGACCAACGGGTGATAGCCCAAAAAGGGAAGGTACAATTGTTACTCCAACAGCAGAATATGAATCTGCAACTGGAAAAACAGAAAGAACGGACCTTCTTTGTCGGAGTGGTGGCTCTCTGTATTTTGTTGTTGCTGACTGTCGTCTGGTATTTGCAGCGAAGAAAGCATTTACTCGTGGAAAAGGAAGAAGAACTGGAGGCCTTGCGCCGTCTGCTGCATGAGACGGAAGGCGATGAAAGCGGCAATAATGATAAGTTTGTCAAGAAGATGCTGCTTCAGCAGTTAGGTCTGATACGTATTGTGGCTACGAATCCCAGTTCCGATCATCAGGAGCTATTGGTACAGATGGGACGGATAGCCAATAAAGATGTAGCGGTGGATGATTTGCTGGTTTGGAGTGATTTATATAAGACTATCGACATGGTACATGATGGCTTTTATACCCGTATCAGTCAGAAGTATGGAAATATCCTGAATGAAAAGGAACTGCAACTCTGCTGTTTGTTAAAGTCGGACTTTTCGACGAAAGAGATTAGCGTGGTTATCCAGCAAAGCATACGGACGGTGTATCAACGTAAGACGGTCATACGGCAGAAATTGGACATGGCAGAAAAAGAGGATATCGTTGAATTCCTTTCTTGTAAACAGATAGGTAGATGATTGACAGTACTATCTTCATTCCCCTCCTCCCGAGGAGGAGGGGAATGAAGATACTCTATCCGCGTCGTCCGCGTACCTATTATGCAATTCCCCGGATGCGGTCATCAAATGCCGACAGTGCCGCCTTTGCACCTTCACCCATTGCAATTACTATCTGTTTGTAGGGAACGTTCGAAACATCTCCTGCCGCATAAACTCCCGGAAGTGTGGTGCGGCAAAAAGCGTCGATCTTGATTTCGCCTATTGGAGTCGTTTCCAGCATGTCACGGAAAGGAGCGCTATTGGCTGCCAAACCAATCTGTACGAAGATACCATCCAATGGGAAATCCCGTTCTTCACTACTTACACGATCTTTGACGCGGATAGCTGTTACCTTATCACCGTTTCCCACTACCTTTGTGGTCTGTGAAGAAGTGAAGATTTCTACATTCGGCAAGCTTTTCGCCTTTTCTTGCAGTACCTGGTCAGCTTTCAGCGTATCCGCAAATTCAAAGACAGTCACTTTCCGGCAGATACCTGCCAAGTCGATGGCTGCTTCTATACCGGAGTTTCCTCCACCGATAACGGCTACGTCTTTTCCCTGATAGAACGGCCCGTCGCAATGCGGACAAAAAGCTACTCCTCTGCCTATATACTCCGTTTCACCATCCACATTCAGTTTGCGCCAGCTTGCACCGGTGGCGATGATAACACTGGGAGATATGAATACTTCACCGCCCACTACTGAAATCCTCTTTTCTTTTCCTTGAAGCTCCGCCTTCTCTATTTTACGGTCTTCAAACAAGTCGATGGGATAATGATTGATATGGCTTCTTAAATTGTCTGCCAACTGTGCACCTGTAGTCTGCGGTACGGAAATCAGGTTCTCGATTCCTACGGTTTCCTTTACCTGACCACCGACTTTTTCAGCTACAATAGCTACCCGTAATCCCTTGCGGGCTGAATAAATCGCAGCTGAGGCACCTGCCGGCCCACCGCCTAATACAAGTACATCATAAGTCCGTGAGATAGGTTCTGCATTTCCCACAGGTTCGGAGCCGAACATTTCTTCCAGCTTTTGCAGAAGTTCGCCTAAGGTGCCGCGTCCTACATGAAGCAATTTACCGTTGGCATAGACGGACGGTACGCCTTGTATTTTCAATGCATCCACTTCTTCCTGGAAAAGAGCACCGTCTATCATTTCGTGTGTGACCTGTCCGTTCAGCAAAGCCATTATATTCAGGGCCTGCACCACATCGGGGCAGTTGGTACATGTCAATGATACATAAGTCTGCAATGAAATAGGTCCTTTCAACGCCTGGATGCGTCGGCTGATGGCTTCATCAGGAAGATTTTTCCCCTTTCCATCGGCATTCAGTACTGCCAGAAGCAAAGATGTGAATTCATGACCGTTCGGTATTCCGCGGAATTTGACACCGGTTTCTTTCCCGTTTTTCAGTAAAGAGAATTCCAACTTCGGTTCTTCGGTTTCAGTTACCTCACAGGAGAGTTTATCGGAACATCCTGCTACATCTTTCAGCAACTCTGTCAGTTCCTGTGCGCTTTCGTGCCGGGGATGGCAGGTGATATGAAAGTGTACTGCGCTTCCAGGTTTTGGAAGACGCTGCGTACTTGATTTAAAATGCTTGTTTCTAACATAACAGTCTATATTAATGTATTCCGTTGGCGGGATTAATTCGTTTCTTTTCGGTTATGAGGGAAAGTTGACGAGTTAACAAGTTGACAAGGGAACAAGGTTCCATGCGGCATAGGAGCATTGCGCAGCCCCTTGTTCCCTTGTCAACTCGTCAACTGGTTTCCTTCCTTTCTTTTTTCGATATAAACTAATCTCGCCAACGGGTACTAATGATAAGATAAAAGAGGCCCCCTCTATGTGTGCAATGGATAAAGGGGACCTCGCTAATAAAAAAGGGATGTGAACTTAAATTTTACCAACTAAATCTATACTTGGTTTCAGTGTTTCGCCGCCTTTCTTCCATTTTGCGGGACATACTTCACCGTCGTGCGTTGCAACGAACTGTGCAGCTTCTACCTTGCGGAGAAGTTCGTCGGCATTACGTCCGATGTTATTGTCCTGTATTTCGGCAATCTTGATTTTGCCTTCGGGGTTCACGACAAATGTGCCGCGGTAAGCCATACCTTCTTCTTCGATCATTACACCGAATGCACGAGTCAGCACGCCTGTAGGGTCTGACAGCATCGGATACTTGATCTTACGGATACTTTCGGATGCATCGTGCCATGCTTTGTGCACGAAGTGAGAGTCGGTACTTACTGAGTATACCTCTACACCCATTGCCTGGAATTGCTCGTATTTTTCAGCGATGTCCACCAGTTCGGTAGGGCATACAAACGTAAAGTCTGCGGGATAGAAGAAGAATATTGCCCACTTGCCTTTTACATCTTCGTTAGTTACTGTTTTGAAACTTCCGTTCTGGAATGCCTGAACTTTGAATTCAGGAAGCTGAGAATTGATAATTGGTTCCATAATCTTTTTTGTTTTAAAAGGTTTAGTACTTTGTTTTACTGATGCAAAAATATAGCATCTTTTGCCGATAGAACAAAAAAAACGATTGAAAAGATTTATGGGCCGATAGACGAAATCTATACAACGCACTGAGTTGCCCGCAGAGACAGCATTTCGCGGGGTACAGAGGCTTGTATTTCTTTTGTGAGTACCTCCAATAAAGTGGTTCGTATGAAATGTTCGTTGGTGATGAGAATGATCTGCCGGGTAGGAGTGGGAATGGCAAAGGGGCGCACCAACTCTTTCTGTGTATCGTTGAGCTGATCGATGGCAAGTTCGGGAATGAAGGTAACACCTTTACCGCTTTCTACCATACGCATGAATGTCTCCATGCTACCTAGATGATAAGCGATCTGGCTGGCTTGTGCCGCCTTCATCTGACAGAAGCGGACTAACTGGTCGCGGAAGCAATGTCCCTCGTCAAGCATCCAAAGCTGTTCGTCGCTGAGATCGGAGGTACGGATAATCTTATTATCGAACAGTTTGCTTTCGCGCGCGATATAAGCATAGAATTGTTCGTAGAATAAAGGTATCTGGCGGAAGTCATCCTTTTCAGGCAGGGTGGCGATGAGGCCGGCATCTATCTCTCCTTTTATAAGAGCCTGTTTGATGTCCTTCGTCTTCATCTCCGTTACGCGGATATCCAATTTAGGATATTTCTTCATCAGTTGCGGAAAGAAGCGGGGTAACAGATAAGGGGCGATGGTGGGGAGTATACCTAACTTAAAGACACCCGACAAGGAGTGCTTCTCTTCTTCAATAATATCCTTTATATGGCCTGCCTGTTCCAATACGATACGGGCTTGCTCTATTACAAGTTGTCCGACTGGAGTAGGACAGATGGGCTGTTGGCTGCGGTCGAATATCTTGGTGTCTAACTCGTCTTCCAGTTTCTGTATCATGGCACTCAGGGTGGGTTGAGTTACACGGCAATGTTCCGCGGCTTTGGCGAAATGGCGGAACTGACTAACGGCAAGAATGTATTCCAGTTGTTGTAAAGTCATGATAAATAAGGGGTTTGAACGGGTTATATAGATTCTGTCTATGCAAAGATAGAAATTATCTGTTTGACAAGCATGGGTTTCCGCCTTATCTTTGTACAAAAAACGAAGAAGGCTGCATCTCAGCATAATCAAGCAAGCTTGCTTCTGCCTTCGATTTGCACTTTCTTTGCAACAGAAAAAAGAAAAACAGTATAAATTATTAAAACCATAGAATTATGAAGACTTTAAATTATATCAAGTTAAATGAATCGGGAGTAGCTAACGTAGTATCTGCATTGCATCAACTTTTGGCAGATTTCCAGGTATATTACACGAATCTGCGCGGTTTCCACTGGAACATCAAGGGGCATGGTTTCTTCGTATTGCACGAGAAGTTTGAAAGTATGTATGACGACGCAGCCGAGAAGGTGGACGAAATTGCAGAACGTATCCTGATGCTGGGTGGTGTACCCGAAAACAAGTTCAGCGAATACCTGAAAGTTGCAAAGATCAAAGAAGTATCTGACGTGGCTTGCGGCAGCGATGCGGTCAGCAATATTCTTGAAACTTACGGATACCTCATTGGTGAGGAGAGAAAGATCATTGAACTGGCTAATGAAGCAGGCGACGACGTTACTGCCGACCTGATGACAGGCTATCTGAAAGAACAGGAAAAGATGGTTTGGATGCTGGTTGCTTTCAGCACAAAAGGATGCACAGACAAATAATATATAGGTTTAGGTGATAAATGATGGAAAAGGTGATGAAGTGGTGAAAACACTGCTTGGTCACCTTTTCTTTTTATATATAAAATATAATCGTGATCTTTCTTTTATTTCTGCCGGCTTTTTGGGAGAGGTGGGATTGTCCTTTTGACAAATTGCATTTTTAACCGACTGAGAATCGGCTGTTTCCAACGAATCCCTTAAAGATAAAAAATACGCGAATGAAAATGAGCAAGTAGCAATCTATTAGATGATTATCTAAATTATTACATTTCTTTTAGCTCAAAAAGAGCTTCCCGAAGTACACTTATTAATGAAAACCCTGATAAGAATAAGTTTTCTTTCCGGATGTAGTAATCATATCACCCGGATGTAGTAATCATATTGCCTGGAAGTAGTAATCATATCACCCGTAAGTAGTAACCCTTTTTTGCATAAACAGCTTTCAAACGCGCAATAATATGCAAAAACAGCGCATGCCTATCCATTACTTATTCACCGAACATTCTGGAATGAAGATTTGTAAATCAATGTCTGTTAGAGAAAATAAGGATATATTGTCACTTTGAAACGTAATAAGGGTTGTTAGCTGTTAATCAGGCAACCATAAATAGATAAGTCCGTCGAATATCATTCAGACCGATATCGTGAAATGTTTTTTGCCAATTCGTCACCTTTCCTTCTATATAAACTTCGATGAATAGCCCTATTTATGCAGGGTTAACGATTCTTTTCGTGAATTAATCTGTACTTAACCCATAGTTAAGCGGTTGCTTAACCTTCTTCATCTATTTTGGCGGTGAAAATCTTGATGAATAATTCTTAAACTAATTATTTCATGAAACTGAAGATAAGTGCCATTGTAGTTTTGATAGGTTTGAGTCTGTCTGCTTTGGGGTTAGGACGATTGTTGAATCGTGAGGAAACCAATTCTTTTGTTCCGGACGGAAAGCTGTATTCTATGCCGGAAATGAAGAAGAAACCCCGAAAGTTCTGGACTTGTACCGGGGTCGTTTCAATAGATAATCGTAATAGTATTAATGAGACCGAAACCATGCAGGGATTGCAATATCATCTACTATGCCAGTCATTAGCCGGTTTGACAAACCGTATGGTGGAAGAAGGGAAAAGTGATGTTGCAGTCTGGTTGTACGATCATGGCGGAAAGGCATCTTATAAAGTTTCCAAACAAGCATTGGAAGATATGGGTATCTGTGAGCAGGGCGTACAGAATGGTTTGGAGCTGGCATGTAGTGATTATGAATCAGTGGACGGCTTGCGTGTTCAACTGAGGGGTTTCTTTGATGGATATGTGCTGACTGATGTGAAAAATAATCCGGAGAGTGGAATAGTGGCTTCTGTAGCTTCTCACGTTTATAATTCGATTATTGTAGATGTTCGCGATAAAGAATATTTTGAAAAGGCCGGATATAGTATGAAGTATGATGCCACCCACAAAACAACACTCGATGCGTGGCACGAATTCAAAGATAAATGTAGTAATGAAGCTTTGGTGATTATGCCTGTCCAGACAGGTGAATTGCGTGAATTTGCTATCAAGAATAATTTGTTTGTATTGAATCTGAACAAGAAGCAAGGAGATCCCCGAAGTGGTCAAAACGTGGATCTACTGGAAGAAGTGCTTGCTTGGCTACAGCCGAATGTCCCGGTCTATGGGTGGGAACAGGGAGTCAGTGAAGACCAGTTTGTGGCTCGTATATCAAAAAGCGGACATCCTATGATTCCTTGTGACTGGAGTTACAATCATTCTCTTACATCATTGCTTTATACGGAGCGTCAACAGCCTGTACAGGCTCAATCTTTCAATCCGAAACTTATAGATTTCGATAAGAAACGTAATTATGTTTCCTTTTTCTCTCAGATGGCGATAACATCCAATGGATGATGCAGGACTTTGCTACCGGCTTTTACGACGTTCCGGAGGCGATTGAAGTGAAAATGAGCTATGGATTACCTGTTTCTACTTTGTCTATGATGGCGCCTGCCCAACTGCATAATCTGATGAACCTGCGGAGGGATGAATGTTCTGTGCTGGAAATGCTGGGAGGAGGTTACTATTATATAGATACATACAGTCAGAATAATAATCGGAATGATAACCTGAAGATTGCAGCTGAACGATTGGCTGTTTCTATGCGCCGGTATCATGTAGGATTGCTGGGTGTAATGGCTATGGATGTAAAATCGGTGGCGTCTAAGGAAGCTTATCAGACCTTTGTGGATGCGAATGACCGATTGGAGGGAATCATAGCTCTACAATATTCTCCTTATGCCGGAGGTGGGGGAGAAGTCTTTTGGGTAACGAATAAGAATGGATATGATATCCCGGTTATTACTGTAAGGTATTCCCTTTGGGATAGGATTCATGAGCGAGAAGGTTCTCCTGATTTCATCGCTTCAAAACTGAAAGCAGAAGCACAGGTAGAGAGCTTTTCGGCGATATGTGTACATGCCTGGAGTCGCTTTGAAGGGAATGCTCATGGAGCCGCGGCAGCCAGACTTTGTGCCGGGAAGCTGGACGGTCGTTTTGAAGTGGTGAATATGCAGGAACTAGTATGGCGTTTGCGTATGAGCAGACACCCCGAACAGACACTTGAATACTTAAATAAAATCTTTTAATGTTTATGAAAAAGTTGATTTATCTCTTTAGTCTTTGTCTTTTGCTGGTATCATGTGGGCATAAGATGCAGACTCAGCCGTCACCGGCATCTCTTGTAAATCCCTTGATGGGGACATCTTCTACATTCGCGTTCTCGCATGGTAACACATATCCGGCGGTAGCCGTACCTTGGGGAATGAATTTCTGGAGCCCTCAGACCGGGGAGAACGGTAGTGGATGGATGTATATGTATACTGACAGTCTGATAAGAGGGTTCCGTCAGACACACCAGCCCAGCCCATGGATAAACGATTATGGTACATTTTCCATCATGCCGCTACTGGGTAAGGTTATTATGGATAACAAGGGTCGTGGGGTGGGCTTTCGTCATGAAAATGAAAAAGCGGCTCCGAATTGTTATCAGGTGAAGTTTGACAACGGAGTTACCACAGCTTTGTCTGCAACGTCTCGCGGAGCGGTATTCGAGGTCACTTATCCTTCAGAAGAAGGGCAATATATTGTGATTGATGCATACCAGCATGGAGGAAACGTGGCTTTGGATGCAGAGCGGAACTGTATTTATGGAACTACCCGTTACAATAACGGTGGAGTTCCCGATAATTTTGGCAATCATTTCATTGTAGAGTTTGATAAGCCTATTGTAGAATCCGGAACAGACGAGAATGCTTGCGCATATGTCGGTTTCCATTTGAAGGCCGGAGAGAAGTTAACTATTCGTGTGGCGTCTTCTTTCATTAATCACGAACAGGCACGCTTGAATCTGGACCGTGAGGTGAAAGGACGTTCCTTTGCGGAAGTCTCAGCAGCTGCAAAGAAAGTATGGGATGAACAGATGGGACGTATCAAAGTGGAAGGAGGTACGGAGGAACAGCAGAAAACGTTTTATTCCTGCCTGTACCGTACGCTCTTGTTTCCGCGTGAATTCTATGAGTTCGATAAGAATGAGGCACCGGTTTATTACAGCCCTTATGACGGGCAGATACACAACGGATATATGTACACTGACAATGGCTTTTGGGATACTTTCCGTGCTGTACATCCGTTATTTACATTGGTTTATCCCGAAGTAAGCGAACGAATCATGCAATCAATCGTGAATGCATACAGCGAAAGCGGTTTCATGCCTGAGTGGGCAAGTCCTGGGCATCGTGGTTGCATGATAGGAAACAATTCGATTTCGTTGCTTACCGATGCATGGATGAAGGGTATAAGGACATTCGACAAAGATAAAGCATTGGAGGCTATGCTGAATCAGACGCGGGCACGCAGTGAAGAGATCTCCTCTGTGGGACGTGACGGATATGCTGAATATGATCGTTTGGGCTATGTTCCTTATCCCGAAGTGCATGAGGCGACTGCCAAAACTCTGGAATATGCTTATGCCGACTGGTGCTTGGCACGTTTTGCGGAAGAGACGGGACATCAGGAAGTAGCAGCCGAATATTATAAAAAGGCTCAGAACTATCGCAACCTGTTCTATCCGGAGAAAGGTTTTATGTGGGCAAAGGATGCCAATGGTAAGTGGCGTGATAACTTCGATGCAACTGAGTGGGGAGGTCCCTTTACAGAGGGCTGTTCCTGGCACTGGACCTGGAGTGTGTTTCATGATCCGGAAGGCTTGTCGTCCTTGTTAGGTGGTCATGAGCTGATGGCAGGTCGCCTTGACTCTATGTTCGTCGCTCCCAATACCTTCAATTACGGTACGTATGGTTTTGTCATTCATGAGATAGCTGAAATGGTTGCCCTGAATATGGGGCAATATGCTCATGGTAATCAACCTGTGCAACATGCCATTTACTTGTACAATTATGTCGGTCAGCCTTGGAAAGCTCAGTATCATACTCGCAATGTTATGAATAAGCTCTATAATTCGGGTCCGGAAGGTTACTGCGGTGACGAGGACAACGGACAGACTTCGGCTTGGTATGTATTTACGGCGCTTGGCTTCTATCCGGTGTGTCCCGGTGCATCCGAATATGTTTTGGGCAGCCCGCTATTTCCGAAGGCTACTCTTTCATTGCCCGGAGAAAACATTTACGATTCATGCTGAAGGTGTATCAGATACTAATTGTTATATTCGTTCGGCTGAATTAAATGCTGAAGGGTTTACTCGTAATTATCTAAAACATGAAGAGTTGGTAGGCGGTGGAGAATTCCGTTTGGTTATGGATAGTGTTCCTAATAGAGAAAGAGGGATACATCTGGAAGATTTTCCGTATTCTTACAGTAAATGATGCTCTGAAATGGAAATCTTGTCAAGAGCAGATTTCTATATTATTAACTGTTGATGAAAGAATCTCATAGTCATTAGCGTAAATAACACTCTTGAAACAGACCATCTGTTTGCCCTGAACGCACCCTGTGTTTCATGCAGACAGATGGTCTGTTTGCCTCAGATAGATGGTATAAATGCCACACCTTACTTCCCCGAATGCCACACCTGACCGACCCAAATGCCACACATTCCTACTGTTGAGGTATGGCATTTTAATAGTTGAGGTGTGGCATTCGGGGAACTAAAGTGTGGCATTTGAAATTCTATGGAATAGATAGGTACAAAAAGAGGAGAAGCTATGCCCCTCCTCTTATGCTAATCTAAATTTGAATCAGAATTAAGATTACGAATACAAATATACTACATTGGAAAAGCGAAGTCAAGTATTTCTGCTTTTTTATATTGAGTATATTGATTTCTTCTTTAAGAATCTGATTTATTTAACTTCTTCAATGCGGAAAGCGTATGTATATACGCTATCTTTTTTAATCTCATACTTCGGACGTGGACCTGGTCCGCAACTGGCATTGCCCAGTCCGCGTTGTACACAATCCAGATTTAATACAACTTCGGAACGACGGATATTTCCAAGGTCATGAGCATATTTCACTTGCCATAATTCGCGGTCGGTGTAGTGCTGGGCAGAGAAGTCAATAGTACCCTCCGGAGTGATCTTAATGCCTTTCCCATAGTTGTTGGTCAATGTCAACCAGCGTGAATCGCATCGTTCTCCCATGCTCTGTGTACGTGCATAGTATTCGCGCATATCTTCTACGGTGGTAGAATATAATCCTACGTAGGCTGCATTCTTGCGGTCTTGGTAGTTCTCGATAGGGCCGCGTCCAAACCAAGTGATCTTATCCAAAGCAGGGTTAAGACTGGTTTGTAAAAAGCAAGGCGGGGCAGATTAAAGTCAGTTCCGGTTTTAAAACTGGCTTTTATATCAATGGCACCATTTCCATGGATAGTGTAGGTTATGGTATGGGGGACATTAACTTTTCCTATGATAGCCTCCAATTCTGCAATTACAGTTACAGACTTCTTATTTTCGGCCTGTTTCCATGTGAAATCCTGAAGTTTGATTTGCGTATTGGTCCAATTGCGGGGATCGTTGTTGATGGAGCGATACCAGTTAAATTCGGGACCTTGCTGCCGATGCAATACTTCTTGTGCATCATAGCGCAAGCCAATCATTTGTCCGGTAGCCATATCGAATGAAATTCCGCAGTTATTGTTTTCGAAGCGTACGTAACGGCGTTCTTCTTCGTAAGCTTTTAGAATTTCGTTTCCCGGAGTATCGGTCTTGATTTCAGAAGGTTTATTAATCTTCTCATTTAGAGCAAACTGTTCGGTTGCTACTACATGGCCTGCAGGGGCCCACACACAGTCATGTTTCAGTTTCACTTCAAAATTTACGAAATACTCTGCATTAGGGTCAGTCAGATAACGCTCCATTGGAACATGAATGGTACGGCGCTCGTTTGGCTTTCCATCGGGCAGGCCGAACTCTTCTTCTTTAATAACTTTACCATCCTTTTCAAGTGTATAGTGAAGGTTGAAGTGAGTCATATTGTGAACCGTGTAACGGTTGTGTAGTTCGACACTGTTTTTGTCATTCATCTTGAATGAGATGTATTGATATACTTTCTTTACTTCCAATAGCTTGGGAGTAACACGACGGTCGGCTGTGACAAGACCATTGCAGCAAAAGTCATTGTCATTGGGGGCGTCACCGAAACTACCTCCAAAGTAAAGGTGGTCTTTTTGCTTTCACCCGGTTTGTTGAGTGCCTGATCTACCCAATCCCAAATGCAGCCACCAATCATGCGGTTGGAATGATATTCAATGTAATCCCAGTATTCTTCAAGATTCCCTACGGCATTTCCCATGGCGTGGGCGTATTCGCAAAGAAAGTAGGGCTTGTCTCGTGGTTGCTTGTCCTGCTCTATCATGCTCTCGATAGAAGGATACATACGTGAGTCTATGTCTGCCTGGTCATTCATGCCTTCATAGTGGATAGGACGGTCATCAATAGCTCTGGCAGCTTTGTATTCGGCTACTGCATTGCAACCTCCACCAGACTCATTGCCTAATGACCAAAAGATTACGGACGGGTGATTTTTGTCACGCTCTACCATGCGTACCATACGGTCGACGAAGGCTGCCTCCCATGCGGGATTATTGGTTAATGACATGTTGCCATGACATTCCTGATCGGCTTCATCCATGACGTATAGGCCATAGTAATCAAATAGCCCGTACATTTTCGGATCATTGGGATAATGACTTGTACGGATGGTATTTAAATTATGACGCTTGAACAAAAGGATGTCTTCAATCATACTTTCTACAGGGATTGCTTTCCCATATTGTGGATGAATGTCGTGGCGATTGGCTCCTTTGAATAGAGTCAACATGCCATTGATATATACTTTATTGTTACGAATTTCTATACGGCGAAAACCGTATTGTTGTGTAGTGGCTTCGGTCACTTTCCCTTGCTCATCCAGCAATTCTACATTGACTGTATATAGATAGGGAGTCTCTGCACTCCACAGTTTAGGATCGCGAATACTCCCCTTGCTGTTTATTATTACTTCTTTTCCGGCAGCCAGAGCACCGGTTTCAGTAACGAACTGTTTGAGATTTCTTCCCGTTTCATCGAGCAGTGAGACACGTACGGAAGCATTTTTGATTGCTTTCCCATGGTTTTTGATTTTGCTTTTCACGTTTAGTTCTGCTTTGTCATAGCGAGAACTGAGAACGGAAGTCAGATGCAGATCACGTAATTGTACTTTGGGACTGGCTACAAGATATACGTCGCGATGGATTCCACTTAAGCGAAACATATCCTGATCTTCCAGATAGCTACCGTCTGACCAACGGTAGACTTCCACCGCAACTTGGTTTTTGCCCGGATGTACATAACGGGTGATATTGAAGCGGGCATCATTATTGGCTCCTTGGCTATATCCCACTTTTTTCCCATTAATCCATAGATACATGGCACTATATACGCCATCGAAATGAATAAATACTTCCTTGTCTATCCAGCCGGCAGGTAAAGTGAATTCATGGCGATAAGACCCGACAGCATTTGGCTCTTTTTCTACCGTGTAGCCACGTTGCCCTTGTATGAAAGGTGGATTATTACGGAATGGATAAGTGATATTGGTATAGATGGGTGTACCGTAGCCATGCATTTCCCAATTGGAGGGGACAGGGATTTCAGCCCACGCTGATACGTCATAGTTAGTTTTATAGAAATCCTTCGGACGATCTTCGGGTTGTTTCACCCAGTTAAATTTCCAATTACCGTTCAGCAACACATAACGGCTGGAACGGGTGCGTTCCCAAGGGCGACGGTAAGCAGGATCTGCTTGCATTTCTTCCATATTGGCAAAAGGAATGAATGTGGCATGTCCGTCTTCTTTGTTTATGGCAAAGATGTTTTGGTTTTCCCAATCATTGTTGCTGTGGGTTTTCAATGGATCAGCTTTTACTTTCACATTCGATTTGACCAGAATCCACTGTTGATTGGGTTGGTGGATATCAGGTTTCAACTGGAAAACAGGTTCTCCTACCAGGCCTGCATCTGGAAACCCCAGATTATATCCACTTGCCACGCTGGTAAAAATATAATTCCCATTGGATTGCCGATTAACTTTCCATCGCTGGTTTGAGTTGTTCAAATCATTGCTCCATTGCAGGATACTTCGTTCTACAGCTCCATCTCCACCATTGTCAATGGCTTGCTGAGACAGAGGACTGACTATGCAATAAATATCTTTTTCTATGGGTATGAACTGCCATATTTGAGATTCTTTACCAGGAACACGTCTGGAAATGAATATTTTGGAACCGGTGTCCACGCTTTCCTGATTATCCATTGCAAGACCGCTCAACGTGTGTATCTCATATGCCTGCCCTGAGTCTATGTTTTGTGCTGTGGCACAAAGATTGCAGAAGGCAAGTATACCGGATAGTATGATGCTTTTAATTTTATACATTGTTTTTTTATTTGAGTATTTCAGCTTGTTTATAGATTCCGAAACTATGGATAGCGGGGCAGGCGCGTCCGTCTTCAATACGAAGGCGTACATATTTGGCTGTTACCGGAGCAAACCGTACAATCCATTTATATCCGATACACTGTTTGCCTGTAGCTTCCGGGATAGATGTCCAATTTTTGCCGTTGTTGGAGTATTCCACGCTCCAACGGGAGGTACGGTGTCCCAGTTCTATTACTTCCTCTGCCATGAGACAGTCGAAAGTAGTGGAATGTGGTAAGGTGAAGGTGATATCACTTTTTACGTTTCCATCGCGTCCGGCATAGTAAGTCTGTTTGTCGTTATCTATCAGATATTTGGCATCAAACTTAGCTCCACGATTATTAGTTGCGTTGGCACGGCTGCCTGTTAACAGGTTTTTACCAAAAGTTTCACGAATACCTTGGTTTAGTAAAGCTATATGCAATGAATCTTTAGAATGAAGCAATCCTCTGCGGTCGGGCGGGAGGTTAAGCAATAGCACACTGTTATGCCCTACTGAGGTGCAGTAGATATCCCATAACTCTTTTACGGTCTTTACACGGCTGTCTTCTTCCTCGTGGTAGAACCAGCTGGGACGGATGGATACGTCTGTTTCCGCAGGTACATAAGCATTTCCATTGTATATACCTTCATTCAGTGCTTGGTAGTAGGCTGCCTCGTCACGAATAGCAATAGAGTCTGTAGTTGCCCAGCAAGGATCGCCTGCTTCTCCGGCTTCATTACCCATCCAGCGTACATCAGCGAAAGGATAAGAATTCTTTGTTCCGAAGATTACACAGTCAGGTTGTTTCTCACGTACAATTTTATACCAATGGGTATAGAGAGGAGTAGTAAGTTCATCAGCTCCTGCACCATCCCACCAGGTTTCCCATATTTTCCCATAATCACTCATTAGTTCTTCCAACTGGGCAGCATAATAGTACTTGTATTTCTCTGTTGTATAATCCGGTCGCAGATGCTCGTGGCGGTCGTGCGGACCAAGATAAATACCTGCTTTGATGCCGTATTCTTCACAGGCATCTACAAATTCGCGCACAACATCGCCTTTCCCGCCTTTCCAAGTGGAGTTCTTTACGCAGTAGTCTGTATATTTGCTCGGCCAAAGGCAAAAGCCATCGGCATGTTTGGCCGTGAGGATGGCTGCCGGTATGCCGGCTGACTTTAGGGTTTGCATCCATTGCTCGCAATCTAATGCGGCAGGATTGAATATGGCTGTAGATGCCTTTCCGTCTCCTTCGTTGACAAAGTCTTCGAAAGTATTGATGCCGAAGTGGAAGAACGCAATCATTTCACGATTGTACCATTCTATCTGTCGGGCACTGGGAGTCAAACCGCAAGGTTCGGGTGCTTTCTGCGCTGTTACCGATACAGTGGCTGCCGCGGTAAGTCCGGCAGCGAGAAATAGCTTTTTCAATTTCATGGTTAATTTAATTAATAAATATGAGAAATAGATATGTGTGTTTTGGAACCGTAGGCAAAATTAAGAAAATGAAGTTAGTAATTGGATTAAAAAGGGGTTAGTGCGAATGTTAAGGATGGAATTTCTTTGTTAATCGGTTACTAATTATAAGGAAACCTGTTTGGCTTTGGCGGGATTCTGTTTTTATATTGAAATAGTGTCGGTTAATAAAAAAATGGTGGGGTTAATACGGTTGTTAATCTATGTTTAATCCTTTATTTAAGACAGCAGCCATAGCTTTGCAGATGTTTTGGAGCCTTTGCGGGGAATCCCCGTAAGTATGTAATACTAATAAAAACATATGTAGAATGAAAAACATTTATTTTCTAATTCGGCCATCTTACCAGAGAATTGCATTTCTGGTTTTATGTATATTGATGGTCACGGTGCCTGGAGTCATATCGGCACAATCGGGTAAACAGCAAATCAAAGGACAAGTATTGGACGGCCAGGGCGATGCGCTTATTGGGGTTGCAGTCCGTAATCTGATGACCTCAACGGGAGTTATCACCGACATTGATGGCTTTTACGCTATTGAAGCACAGAAAGGAGAAATCCTGGAATTTTCTTATGTAGGATATAATACTGTGAAAAAGGAAGTGGCAAATTCTTCTAGTATCAGTATTGTAATGACAGAAGATGTACAGTCGCTTGATGAGGTGGTAGTAGTAGGTATGGGTACGCAGCGTAGGCAAGTGTGATCGGTTCCATTGCTTCTGTGCGTATGGCTGATTTGAAAGTTCCTTCCCGCTCTTTAGAGAATGCTTTGGTAGGGCGTATGGCTGGTATTATTGGAGTACAACGTTCGGGCGAACCGGGACAGGATGCCTCCAGTTTCTGGATTCGAGGTATTTCCACTTTCGGTGCAAACCAAGATCCGTTGGTATTGGTAGATGGTGTGGAACGTTCTATGACGAATATTTCACCCGAGGAAATAGAAAGTGTCTCTATCCTGAAAGACGCTTCAGCCACTGCTGTTTACGGTGTACGTGCAGCCAATGGTGTTGTTTTGGTGACTACTCGTAAAGGTGAGGCATCTGAGAAACCATCTATTGAATTGAAGATGGAGTATGGTGTCAGCCAGTTGACACGTATGCCGAAGCTGCTGGATGGTGCCAATTTTATGGAATTGTATAATGAAGCCAACGGAACGCCTATTTATAGTGATGCGGTAATAGAAGCAACCCGTTTAGGTACGGATCCTTATCTCTATCCTAATGTAGATTGGTTTAATGAGATCTTCAAGAAGAACTCTGATAATAGCAATATTTCACTGAATGTACATGGCGGAGGTAAAGTTGCACGATATTTTGTTTCAGTAGGTATTATGAATGAACATGGTAATTATAGAGATAATCCGACTAACAGTTATAAATCGAATATTTCTCTGACCAAATATAATTATCGTGCCAATGTAGACGTATCTTTGAGTAAAAGTACGACGCTCGATTTGGAACTCGGTGGTTGGCTGATAGATAGCCATAACCCCGGTATGACAAGCTCTGAACTTTTTGATAAGGCATATACTCAGAATCCTATTAATATTCCTGTACGTTATCCTTATGGTTTTAATGCGGATGGTAGTCAACATTATGTATGGGCTGGAAGCAACTCCATTACTACGGAGAATCCTGCTGAACGTCTGATGGGTTCAGGTTATCGTACGGAGTTTAAAAACCAGTTCAATGGTCAGGCTCGTTTGTCACAGGACTTTGGTAAATGGGTACCGGGACTGAAAGCTAATGTTGCGTTTTCCTTTGATGCTTATACCAAGAATATTACCAAACGTACTAAAAAAGAATCTTACTATATGGCCACTGGACGTGATGATGCCGGTAATCTGGAATTAAAACAGATGTCTATTGGTGATGAATATTTAGGTTACGAAACGGAGCAGGAAGTGAATCGTGCTATGGAGTTAAAAGCGCAGGTTACTTATGAACGCGTATTCAATACAGTACATCGTGTAGGAGGTATGGGCATGTATTATCATCGTGACTATCGTGATGGTACCGCTACTGAAGCAATCCGTTCTCTTCCTTATCGTAAACAAGGTCTGGCAGCTCGTGCCACCTACTCGTATGATGACCGTTATTTTGCGGAGTTCAATATTGGATACAATGGTTCTGAAAATTTTCCTAAAGGTCAGCGTTTTGGTATTTTCCCTGCGGGAGCCATTGGCTATTTAATTTCTAACGAGAAGTTCTGGCAGAACAGTTCTATAAACAATGTGGTGAGCATGTTGAAACTGAAAGGTTCTATGGGATTGGTAGGAGCAGAGGCTTTACCCAATAATCGCCGCTACGCTTATCTTACTATTGTAGGTGATGGCTTGGGCGGATATATTTTCGGGCCGAATGAAACAAATTATGCCGGTACAGGTGAGAATCAATATGGAGTAGTAAACCTGACTTGGGAGAAGGGATTGAAATCAAATATTGGTATACAAGCCGAGTTTTTGGTGGTGATGTTTCTTTGGATGTTGATTACTTTTATGAGAAGCGTAAGGACATTCTGATTCAACGTAATTCTCTGCCTGGTATTGCCGGTATCAATGATATGCCATTTGCTAATCTTGGTAGAATGGAGAATCAGGGTGTGGATGGCACGATTGAGTATAATAAGAGTTTTCGCGACTTTAGTATGCGTGTTTATGCTAATGGGACCTTTACGCATAATACCGTACTTGATCAGGATCAGCCTGACTATCAGAATAAGTATCAGAATCGTGGGTAAAAGACATAATCAGCAATTTGGTCTGATAGCTTTAGGATACTTCAATGATGAAGCTGAAATAGCTAGAAGTCCTAAGCAACAGTTTGGTACTGTACGTCCGGGTGATGTGAAGTATCTTGATGTTAATGGCGATGGCATTGTGGACAGTAATGATGAAGTTGCTATTGGTTACTCGTCTATTCCTGAAATCGTTTATGGTTTTGGTACTCAGTTGATGTGGAAAGGATTTGATGTCGGTATTTTCTTCCGTGGTCAGACTCGCGTTTCTTATATGCTGGGAGGTGAAGGCTTTGTTCCTTTTCAGGAAGGTGGTGATCGTGGCAATCTTTTCGTAGAGGCTCTGGATCGTTGGACGGTTGATAATCCTCGTCAGGATGCGTTTTATCCTCGTTTAAGTATTGGTGGTTCTACCAATAACTATCAGGAATCCACGAAATGGCAAGTAGATGGAAGTTTCCTTCGTTTGGCAGATTTAGAGATTGGGTATAGCTTCCCCAAAAAGTGGCTGGAGCCGATGTTTCTAAGTGGGTTGCGTATTTACTTCCACGGTACTAATTTGGCGGTGTTCTCTCCTTTCAAAATGTGGGATCCGGAAATTGGTAAAGGACGTGGAGATGCTTATCCACTGCAACGCAAGTACAATTTTGGTTTGAGAGTTAACTTTTAAATAGATATTATTATGAAATTAAGAAATATAATCTTATTTGCTGTAGTGGCATTACTGGTCTCATCGTGTGACTTTCTTGATAAAATGCCCGATGACCAGAAGACCATGGATATGGTTTGGAAAAACAGAAAAGAGACAGAAGCCTATCTGTATAGTGTCTATTCACAATTGCCTATAGAACATTCCATTTGGGGAGATGCCCCTTGGGTCGGTGCTTCGGATGAGTGTGATATGATATGGGAGCGCTATTGTACTGCCAGTATGAATGTAGGAAATTGGGGACCCAATAATCTCGAATGGGATCAGTGGGGAAATTATTATAAGGCTATCCGTGCTTCATTTGTGTTTGAAAATAATGTGGATCTCTGCGAGGAACTGACTGCTGAATTGAAAAAACAGTATAAAGCTGAAGTGAAGTTCCTTCGTGGATTCTACTATTGGAAGCTATTACAGCAATATGGTCCGTTTGTGCTGATTGATAAAGAAGAACCAATGGATAGCGATTGGAACTCTTTTCCGCGTACGCCGTATGATGATTGTGTCAGTTACATTATCCGTATGTTGGATGAGGCTTATCCGGATCTTCCTTTCTCTTGGCAGGTGGATAGAACTTGGTTGGGAAAGCCTGATAAGGTAGCTTGTCTGGCTGTAAAATCGGAAGTGACCTTAATGGCTGCCAGCCCGCAATGGAATGGAAATAAAGCATATGCTTCTTTTAAAAATAATGATGGTACCCCGTTGGTAAATACTACTTATAGTGAACAGAAGTGGAAAGATGCTGCTACAGCTGCTAAGGCCGTGATTACTGCGGCTGAAAATAGTTCTGAAGTCCGGATTGCTCTTTATCGTAATGATGAAAATGGAGATGGAACTTTTAATCCATATAAATCAGTGCGTAATGTGCATTTGGAGAAATGGAATTGTGAAGTATTATGGGCGGTTACCAAGTGTGATGCCAATGGCTTTGAAAAGCATGCTTGCCCTCGTCCCGGCGGTTGGAACGGCATGGCACCTACACAACGTTTGGTTGATGCCTTTTACATGGCTAATGGATATACAATTGACGATGAGGAAGGCGGATATGTAGAAGAAGGTTTTGCTGATGAAGCTCATTCCAACTGGTTAAATGATAATGTGAATGAGATTCGTGATGGTAATTCGTGGGGACATCGTAAAGGTGAATGGAATATGTATGCCAACCGTGAGGCTCGTTTTTATGCAAGTATTCTTTATAACGGACATCCGGTTCTGCAGGTGGCTGCCGCTGACCGTGATATTTACTCTTCTGAGAAGAATAAAGATGGCTGGGGGCGTGTGGAACTTTATGGTAGTGGTGTATCAGGGGCTAATGGCGTTTCTGACCACTCAGCTACAGGATATCTGGTTAATAAGTTCATACACTATGATAGCAATCCTTATCGTGGACAATATTATGGATGGCGTCAGCATACTTATATTCGTCTTGCTGGCATTTATCTGAATTATATTGAAGCTTTGAATGAGTATGATCCCAATAACTCTGATATTAAGAAATACTGGGATAAGATTCGTGAGCGTGCAGGTTTACCCAGCATTTTCGATACTCACCCGGAGATAAAAGGAAATACAGAGCTTCAAGCGGAATATATTATACGTGAGCGTCAGGTGGAACTTTGTTTTGAAGCCGACCGTTATTTTACTACTCGCCGTCGTTTGCTTTCAGGTAAGACGGATACTAAGCATACTCCTGACCGTCGCATGTATGGTGACAATGGAAATATGTATGGTATGAATGTTTTTGCAGGTGATAGCTTTGAATCTACGGAGTTCTATCAGCGTACGGTTTTTGAACGCCGTGTATTTGAAGATAAGATGTATCTCTATCCCATTTCGCAGGATGAAATAGATCGCAACAACTCTTTGGTGCAGAATCCGGGTTGGTGATATGGTTGTAACTTGAATTTATTAATATTAGAACATACTATAATATGAAAAACTATAAACTGATATTAGGAGCTTTGTTGTTGGGTACCAGTGTTTTCTTTTCCTGTCAAGATGGGTTGGAAGATAACCTGACAGAAAATAAGGTTTATTTGGTATCAAGTGGATTGCAAGAGTTTGAAATTTATAAGACTGGTATGCCATCTACTTATCAGCTGGCCATTTATAAATCGGGAGCGGTAGAGACGGCTTGTACGGCTACTATTGGTCTATGTTCGACTGAAGAGTTAGCAGCTTATAATACTCGGAATGAAACCGAATATAAGATGATGCCTGAAACTTGTTATCAGATTAGCTCTTCTACCGTGTCGTTCAGTTCTGACCGTAAAGATGTAAATCAGGTAGTGGATATTATTTTTACTCCGGAGGCTATCGAAGCTTTGGGAGAAGGGGATTATGTATTGCCCATGAAGTTAGTGGAGGCTTCTGTTGATATAACCAATGATAAGTCTATGGCTATTTTGGCTCCTGTTGTGATTGAACCGATGATTTATTTTACTTCATCGGGTGTTAATTTGAACTTGGGCTTGGGTGCTGCTAATATGATACAAAATCTGACAGTTGGCTTTAATGCTTCCAATACACAGAACATTACATGTAATTTGGAAGTTGATGCGGATTATCTGGCTACTTATAATGCTACAAGTGCTATACAATTTGAACTCTTGCCTGAAACTTGTTATACTTTACCGGCATCGGTTACGATTGTAGAGGATATGAAAGAGGCGACTGCAAAGATTGCATTATCTGTTTCAGCACTACCTATCGGCAATTACCTATTACCGATTAGGCTTTCTTCTGAACAATATAAGGTACGTGAGGACGGTGGACTTTATGCAATGGAGATTATCATAACTAGTCCGGTACTAGACTCAAAGAAATGGACTATTACTGCCAATACGGATGAGCCGGCAGAAAGTGCTCCTAATGGGAGAGTAGAGGCGATTATTGATGGTGATATAAATACTTTCTGGCATTCGCAATGGAGTGGTGGATGGCAGGATTGGCCGCATATTATCATTATTGATATGAAAGATCGTAGTGAAGTAGTAAGTGTTGACTATTATGGCAGACAGTCTGGTGGTGATGCAAATACAAAAGATATGGAGTTCTTCATCAGTGATGATCAGAACAGCTGGAAAAGTATTGGTAAGTTTGAAGCTAAGAAGACGCCAGATATGCAGGAGTTTGATACAGAAGATGCCGAAGGGCGTTATTTGAAGATTGAGATAACAAGCAGTCACGATGGATCAAATAATACTAATATTGGAGAACTGATAGTGCACGGTACAGTTATATAGGATGGTAAGAAGGTAATAAAGATTGTTTCCTATTTAATTTCTCCTTATTGAAATGGATGTTTCAATAAGGAGATTTTTTATCAGTACATATTGAGTTAGAATCTGATGTTTTCAGTATTCACTTTATCAAAGGCTATCGGGTAATCTTCATCCATTACCTTCCGGTATTCTTTTGTGAAAATGCTGTAAAGATGTATAGCTTTGTCTGACCTGTTCTGGCGACGATAAGTACATACAGCATAAGTCATAGCTATATCGGATAGTGGGTCTATGGCGAACAGGATATTGCAGATACGTATCGTAGCGGAGTTTCTTCCATTCTTGTAGAATGTATGTATTTGTTCGGATAGTAGGCTGACTGTAAACGATTCCGCCTGTTGTTTGAAATAGTCGAATAAACTCTCTTCGATGGTATTCAGGAATTTCCCTTGTGCGAGAATATTGTGTAATTCCATCGTGTCATTCTCTGATAGAGGAGCACGTTTCATTCCATCCGTTAAGAAGAAGAAACGTTGATAATCACAATAACACTCATCTGTGAACATTAATTTAAAGTAACCTTTTTGGTGGGTAAGCTCAATACCTTCCAGCTCTTGCAATGTTTTGCGGAGGTGGTTCATGGTTACATTTTTCAGGTTTTTTATTTTATCATCCGGCTTGTCGGGCCAGAACAAGTTATTCATATCGGAAGATAATACTCCATCTTTGGTTATACTGTTTATCAGTATGTATAAGAATATATGTCTTATTTTGGGGCTGAACATATAGGTCATATCCCGTCCATTTTTGTCTGTGGCTGTAAAGGTTCCGAAGAGGGAAATACTGTTTCTGCGCTTGGTAATTGCATCTGGTAGAAGTGTTTCGTCTATTTCTTCTTTTTCGATGGTTTCAGCGGTGGCTGCGGGAATTATTGATATTAGTCCTGTATCGGAAGTATTACTTTTCTGGGGTGAGAAGATCGTTTTGGTCTGGTGTTTTTCTTTTTTTGTGGATTGCTGTCGTTTAATAGTGATGAGGATGCCTCCGGCTACGACAAGGCACAATATAGGAATGAGATACAGCCAAATAGATGAGTCCTTGGAATCACTTCTAAGTTTATCGTAGAATTTTACGGCTGCCAGCGATGCGGGAGGATTTGAGAGTGAGTAGATACGTGTAGCGGATTGCCCGTATTTTTCAAACTCTTGAGTGACACAATAGAATTCTTCCAGTTTCTTATTGAAGTATAAATTGGCATTGGTTGCTATCTCTTCCGAGGTGAGTGGAATACTATCGCCTAAAGCTTCATAGCTACCGTCGGAAATAGAGAGACGATAGAGTTGCAGGTGGGTCTCGGGTTTGTATTCCGGATAGGCCAGCAGATAGACGTATTTTCCATCTTCGGAAAGTATCATGTCTCTTGTAGGAATACGATTGGCTGAGGGTGCCTTGTGTTCCCACAACTTCTTGATTTGTTTTGTCTCGAAGTCTAATTGATAGAAATCGTAATAATACTGGATGCCTACATTCTGATCACCGGTTTCATTGCCTTTTCCTCCATAGATATAAGCGTGTTTGCAATCAGGGCTCATCGCTATACCTGCAAAAAAACGAGGTGAAATTTTATCTCCTGCAAAATGAAGGGTATCCCAGCGTTCTTGTAACAAATCATAGGTTATGAAAGTATTATAATAACGACGATTGCCATACCCGCCAAAAAAGAGGAATTGTTGCTTTTGAGGATTAAAAATTGCGCTATGATGATGCATTTGAAGAGTGATATCGTTTTGATTAATCATATCCCACGTTCTGGTTTGCGGATTCATCTTTGCGATAAAGGTCTCTGCCCAGTTTAACTCGTAGGCGTAGATATTTCCTTTGCTCTCATCATAAAAGTTCATACCCAGACGAATCGGGAATGTTGTCTTTTCGGGCATATAAGGAAGCTGTTCTGATGTGCGCTTATAAATATTGTAAGTAATGATAGAGTCTTGATTGTATATGTAGAATTCCTGCTTTTCCGGTGCAAAGGCGAAACCCGATGGAGTGGAAGAGTAAGATTGAAATAACGGTTTCCAATAATACGAACGATTGATGAGCCAGGTAGGGTTTGTGACATGTCCGATAATTCTTCCTTTGTTGTCGTGCACATCTTCCCCTTTGCTTTCATTGAGGGGGAAGTTCCAGTTTTCTTCATCGTTGTTTATTTTCAGGTTACGGATGGAGAAAGAGGCTGTTTCCAGAATGTAATTGCACATACCGAAGAAAAGTTGAGGGGTAAATGTCCGTTTATTCAACCCAATTTCCTCAATGGTTACTTGATCATTACCTATACTAATATTAATACGGTCATTAGGAATATCCATTTTGAATATAATGGGAATCCATTTCGCATGTAACTTTGCGGCAGGATATGGGAACGCGTGGTAAATTTGCTTTCCGTCCTGAGCGAACATGAAACTTCCTTTGGAGTCATCGTACACATAAGTCAGGTTGAAAGCTTCCTGTCCGTCCGCATTTTTGAGATAAAAGATGTATCCCGGACTTTCTGTATTTTGTGCGGCATATTCAAAAGATATGGTAAATGTTCCGGTTGCTACAGAAAGATATTTTTCAGTAAACACACAGAAAGAGGAGCGTTCGGAAATTCGTTTTTCGTTTCCATAGAATTGTAGTCCTTGCGAATATCCTTCGTTAATGATGCAGAGCAACAGGAAGAATATGATATAAAAGTGATGCTTCTTCATATATTGGATAAGATTCCTTGATGTCTCGGACAAAAATATGAAAAAAACAGCAATCTGTGGTCCATTTATAAGAAATTGTTTCTATTTGCGCTTTAGAAGCGGCAGGATAACTCTGATCTTTCAATACATATCACGATATTTCTTTTTATATTCAGTAGGTGTCACTCCATAAATCATCTTGAAGCATTTACTGAAATGCTGCGAATCCTTAAATCCGGTCTTGTATGCTATCTGGGTAAAGTTATCCGATCCCTCTTCTATCAGCTCTGCCGCTTTCTTCAAACGTATGTTTTTGATGAGCTCCATCGGTGAGATACCTATGAGCGTCTTTATCTTTTTGAATAGGGCGGAGCGGCTGATTCCTGCTTCTTCAACAAGCGTATCTACGCTCAAGTCCGGATGATCCAGATGTTTGTTGATGAAACAGACAATCCCGTCCAGCAAGTCTTTATCGGCTTGCGGAAGTGAGCGAAGCTCTTCTTGCTCTTCGGAATCGATATTGCTTTCTTCTTTATTTTGTATGAGTTCTGAATAATACAGTGCCTGAATCCGCTTTCTTTGTCTGATGATATTCCATATCTTGGCTATCAGATAACTCGCACTGAAGGGCTTGGTTATGTAATCATCCACGCCCAATTCCAAACCTTCATTTTGATTTTCCACATCTGCCTTACTACTCAGTAAAACAATCGGTATGTGGCAGGTATAAGTATTGGCTTGTAGCTTCTTGACCATTTCGATCCCTGTCATTTCCGGCATTACAACATCGCTGACAATCATATTCGGCAGGTACTTGATTGCCTTTTCCAATCCCTCTTTTCCATTGGAAGCCGTGATCACACGAAACTCTTCGGAAAGAATCGTATGTAAGAAGAACAGAAGCTCCTGATTATCATCCACCACTAAAATGGAACTCTTGCCGCAGTCCTTACAGGCCTCTTCTTCTGCTTCGTAATCGTCTCTCAGAAAGAGAGTATCATTCTGGGACAGCTGAGGCCGTTCATCATAATCTGATAGAATGAACTCCGTTTCAGGTGCAAAATGCTCTTTTCCTTTACGGAAGTAGATGGTGAAAGTGGAACCCTCGTTTATTTTGCTCTGTAAAGTGATTTTGCCTTTGTGTAACTCTACCAGTTCCTTTACTAAAGACAACCCTATGCCTGTACTTTGTTTCTTGAAGATGTCGGAACTCACGTAATTCTCGAACCGGTTAAAGATACTTTTTTGTTTTTCCTGACTGATGCCATATCCCTGGTCGGATATTTGCAGAATGATATTGGTATCAGTTTCTTGAACAGACAGATGTATGACTGTTCCTTTGGGTGAATATTTAAAAGCATTCGTGATCAGGTTGAAGAGAATGCTTTCCAATTTATCCGGATCTGCCCATAAAAATAGAGGCGATTCTTTAGATTCAAAGGTGATTTCACTTTCCCGTTGGATGGCAATTGACTGGAAATTATTTATAATATGTTCGATGAATGGGGCTATTTCTATTCTTTGTACTGTAAGTTTGGACTCATTCTGTATCTTCTGCAAATCGAGTACCTGATTGATGATTTTCAGTGTATGTTTGGTGTTTCGTTTTACCAGAGCCAGGTCTTGCTGAATGACAGGACTCAAGTCCTTTTGTGAGAGCATGTGGTCTATGGGGGCTACGATCAGTGTGAAAGGGGTACGTAGTTCATGAATCATATCTGTGAAGAACTTGGTTTTTATATCTAAGATATGCTTCTCTATTGCAACCCGGTTTCTGAGTTTATAGATAACAAACAGAATATAGGTTGAAATGGCAACAATGAGGATAAATATAATGAAATACAATATGGTACCGTAAATGGATTCCCAGAATGAAGGCAATATGGTGATGGAGATCTCCTTTATCTTATTACTCCATACTCCGTCACTGTTGGTTGATTTAACCTGGAAACAATAGTTCCCTTTAGGAATGTTTGTATAGACTGCCATACGGTTGTTTTTTACATAGTTCCAGTTGTCAAAGCCTTTCAGACGGTAGGCGTACTCTATCTTATTGGGGAATTTCATGTCCAGCGTTTCGTAATTGATGCTGAATGAGTTCTCCTTGTGGCTGAGGGTTATGCCGGAAGACCGGTAGGAGGGTTCCTTTTTTCTCCGTTTATGTGGATATCTGTAATGATAAGGTTGGAGGTATAGCTGTTCCTCTTCATTTGCTGGGGGGATTATTGATAATAATCCTCTGTCTGTTCCAAACAGCATTTCATTGTTTGAGAGGCGACAAGCCCTGCTGTCCGTCAGTAGGAGCCCTTCGGGTAGAAATCTGTTATCATATATTTCAGTTGAATCATTCTCCAGAAACAGACGGTGCAGTCCGTTTTCCGATGGAATCCACAGATTACCTTCATTATCTTCCGCTAGCGTCAGCGGAACGTTGGAGATCATTTGTGGAGATGAATAGTTTTTGAATATCCCGTTGCCTTGTTCGTCAAAGCCCGTAAGCTTGTCGAGGCCTCCACCGAAGGTTGCTACATAAATTTCATGTTTGCTACTTTCGAAAATATCATAAACATTGTCGCAGCTGAGGCTATTCTTTGCATTACCGTTGCGCACGATGGGGGTATAGGTCAACTTGTCTTTGCTCCATTTACACAGCAATATACCTGATGTGGTTGCCAGCCAGATGTTATCTAGATGATCTATGCAGATATTCTTGATTCTTGAAAAACGGGACGGATAGTCTGATAGTTTATTGCCCGAATGGATAAAGCGCTCATTTCCGTTTGCATCTTTAGTTATCTGGTTAAGTCCGCCACCCAATGTGCCCACCCAGATTCTGTCCTGCTTATCCTCTTTCAGTGAAAAGATGGAGTTACAGTTCAGACTGAATGTGTCAGCCGGGTTTGCTTTATAGTATTTGAGTTGAAAGCTTAGTTTGCCTTGAGGTACTAATTTTATGATTCCTTCATTGCGTGTTCCCATCCATATATTTCCTTCTTTATCTTGCAGCAAAGCATATATGGCACCAAGATACTCTGCCTGATGAGACAACTTTCCGGTGGAATTTAAGAAGCCAAGGAAGTTTTTATCCTTGTCATATACTTGAATATCCCCATTCTTGCCTCCGACCCAAATGTTGTGGTCAGCATCTTCCATTATACTTCTCAATTCGTTCGTGGACGGATATCCTTTGACGTCAGGCACCGAGAGAGTGAAAAGATCATTCTTGAAAGATACCTTTATAAGTCCTTTCGGCTGTCTGGCAATCCACAGGTTGTTTTGGTTGTCGAAGTAGATCTTCTTTATTCTGGGTTGCCTTGATTCCTGACTGTTTCTGCTGATCGAGAATAAAAGGAACTCATCCGCCTTTTCATCATAATAGTTCAGGGATTCATTCTTGGAGAATACCCATAGTCTTCCGTTGCGGTCTTGTGACAGGGAACGTTGCGAGTTGTTATATTCTTGTGTTTTTAGCTGATAATGCTTATAGTACGTGCTGAATGGTTTGATGCGGGTAATCATTGCTGTGTTTTTGTAGGCCACCCATATATGTTTCTGATTATTATCTTCATATAATGCATTAATCTGGTTGCTTAACAGTTGATTTGAGGTGGTATAGTGGGTACCCTCTCCCTGATACCCTTCCGTCAGAAAGAAACCGTCATTTTCTGCTATGACAAGGAAATGCTTGGAATCATAAGCTTTGATTCTTATTAGGGGGCTGGTGGTATTGAACTTCAGTATGGAATGCGTATCTTTTTTAGGGTCGTAGATGTAGAGTTGCCCGTTGTCTGATCCCAGAATAAACATACCTTCCCACTTTCTGAAACTATAAAAGCGGTTGGGGGAAGATAAAATAGGTGTGAGTTTGCCGTCTTCTTTCGAGAATTTGTAAATCCCCCTGTCAGCGATAATCCAAATGATATCCTGATTTTGAACAAGACTTATGATACTACGGACTTGGGATGAACTATCAAGAATTTGCAGACAATCCATCGTTTCTTCATTGGGTCTGATTCTTAACAGGCGTCCGTCAGTCTGGAATACCCAGGTATCTCCATCGGAAAGGGTGAATATATTTTGGACAGGAGCCGTTTGCGAAGCAAAATGATCGAACTTGCTGTTCTTCGGAGAAAAACGGTAAAGCGAGTTCTCATCATCTAATAGCCACAGCTGATTATGAGCGTCTATCTTTATATCATCAATCCGGTTGGTAGCTAAATCGTTCGAGTCTCCGGGCAGTACTCTGTAAGTTACAAATGAATGTCCGTCGAAACGACAGATTCCGTTCCAGGTGGTGAACCACATATATCCGTTTCTATCTTTTGTGATGCCGGTTATGGTTTGTTGCGGCAGTCCGTCTTCAATGCTGTAGCGGGTAATAACATGCTGTGGCTGCCCGAAAACCGGCGGACAGAACCAAAAAATGAGTATGAGTATTGACAGGTATAATTTCATTTTGTATTTATTGATTTTTTAATCGGAAAAACTGATATGCCGTTATGTAATAGACGGACAAACACAATTCTTGTACGCTTATACAAAGTTAAAAAACATTCGTTAGGTAGTTTTGCAACAAACAACCTTTAATTATTAATTAATTTAGAATTGATGAAAACATCTATTAATCTGAAAAACATGCGAATATTGCTTAGTATGCTATTCGTTTTCCTGAGTGTCAATGCCGTCGCACAGAACATTACGGGAACTGTAAAGGACAATCTGGGAGAACCCGCCATTGGTGCTTCCGTAGTTGAGAAAGGGACAAGCAATGGAACGATTACCGATGTAGACGGTAAGTTTACTTTGAAAGTTTCAGGAAAGTATCCTATTGAAGTTTCATACATAGGATATATGACGCAGGTGATAAATCTGAAAGGCAAAACTTCTTTGAACATTATTCTGCAAGAAGATACGAAAACACTGGATGAGGTGGTTGTGGTCGGTTACGGTACAGTGAAGAAAGCTGACCTTAGTGGTTCTGTCGTATCTATAAATAAGGAGGATATCAAAGGTACTCCGACAAGCAATGTGATGGAGGCCCTTCAAGGTAAGATTGCAGGTGCCGATATTATGATGGGGTCCGGTGCAGTAGGCGAGGATGTGGACATCTTGCTGCGTGGTTCCCGCTCTATAAACGGCAGCAATGAACCTCTGTTTATCATTGATGGTGTGCAGGGAGCCAGTTACAATCAACTGAACCCGAGTGACATTGAACAAATTGATGTATTGAAGGATGCATCGTCAACTGCCATTTATGGTTCGGCAGGTGCCAACGGTGTTATTATTATCACTACAAAACGCGGTGCCGCCGGAAAGGTGACTGTGAATCTGGATACAAAGTACAGTATCTCGGGAGGGGCTAACTTTGTGCATGGTATGATAGGTGATGAGTGGTATCAGTATCAGAGGGAATATTACCGTACTAAGAATGGTGATTATCCGGAAAATTTCTTTCAGATGTATAACTCTGAAGCCATACAACAGGCTTATGAGAACAACCAATGGATAGATTGGATTGATGAGGCTACACAAGGAAATGCTTCTCAGAAAGATGTGAACTTATCCATACGGGGCGGAAGTGATAAGATCAAGGTCTATTCTTCTTTTAGCTATAACAATACGGAAGGTTTGCTTTCTAATGAAAATCAGACGCGTTACGGAATGAGGTTTAATGTGGACTATGACATTCGCAAATGGCTGAAGATAGGTACCAGTTCAGCGCTTACTTATACAATCAAGAATTCGCGAGGCAAGAATATCTTCACTAAATCGTTGACTGCATTTCCTCTGGGTAAGCCCTATGATGATAACGGCAACATCAATGTTGAATTTATCGAAGGAGAAACCTCGCCATTCGGAGATGAAATAGAGAATCAGTATGCCAATGAAACCCGCACGATTTATGCCAATGTCAATGGGTATCTGGAAATTATTCCATTAAAAGGACTTTCATTCCGTTCGCAGATCAGTACCACGCTGAGTAGTTCACGTAACGGACAGTATATTGGCGAACATTCTTTGCAAGGAGTTGAAAACGGGTATTCGTCACCTTACGCATACATCAATAACAATTATGGGTATAGCTACTTATGGGATAATATCCTGACCTATAACTTTGACTTCCTCAAAGATCATAAAGTGACGTTGACCGGTGTGACTTCATGGAGCCATGGACAGAGTGATTACAACAATATGCGAGCTTCCGGACAACCACTTGATTCGTATTTGTTTCACAATATGGCTTCGGGGATTACGAAACATGGTGTACAATCCTATTACTCTCAGAATCAGAAGATGTCTTATGCTTTGCGCTTCAATTACGTATACAAGGATAAATACATTGCTTCATTCACCACACGCTGGGATGGTGCATCCCATCTGGCTGATGGGCATAAGTGGGAGTCATTCCCTGCTGGTGCACTGGCATGGCGTATCTCACAGGAACCTTTTATGCAGAGTACGGAAAAATGGCTGAGTAACTTAAAACTCAGATTGAGCTATGGTGTTACCGGTAACTCCGGAGGTATGGGAGCCTATTCTTCACAGACCGGAGCAGCGACTTATTCGGCTGTTTCCATCGACGGTGTGTTGAGTTCTATGAGCCAACTTGTCTCTCCTTATGGAAACCCGTCTATTGGTTGGGAAAAGACATACCAATGGAATTATGGTGTGGACTTGGGGCTGTTTAATAATCGCATCAATCTGAGTGTAGACTTTTATGATTCAAAGACAAAAGACCTTTTATTCAGCCGTACATTACCTATAACTTCTGCTATTACGGCCTGGGGATCTCCCATGACTACTTGGCAAAACATTGGTGAAACCAGCAATAAAGGGTATGAAATACAGTTGTCCACTGTGAATATACGGAACAAGAACTTCGAGTGGTCTTCATCTATATCCTATACTCACAACGATGAAAAGATTGTAAGCCTGCCTGACGGTGACCTTATTGCCAAGAAATTGTTTGAAGGACATCCCATCAAGACATTCTATGACTATAAATATGTCGGAATATGGGGAACTGCCGAAGAGGAAGAAGCCGCAAAATACGGGTGCCAACCGGGTTATGTGAAAATAGAGACAGTGGAACAATTCACTACAGATGAGAATGGAAACCTTGTGGGAGACGGTGGAGTACATACTTACAGTAATACACGTGACCTTCAGATATTAGGTTCTAATGTGCCTGATGGCATCTTAGGCGTAAACAATACATTTAAGTATAGAAATTTTGATCTGAGTGCTTTTGTTATGCTAAGATATGGACAAATGATAGATAGTAAAACTATCGGATGGTACTCTACTAAAAACAATAACCAACCCAAAGGTACTGACTACTGGACTCCTGAGAATCAAACCGCTTATTTTCCCCGGCCGGGTATTGCCAGTACTACGGGAATAGAGTCTTTAAGGTATATTGATGGTTCTTATGCCAAGATAAAGAACATAACCTTAGGATATACTTTCCCGAACAAGCTGTGTAAGCGCCTGGGAATTGAAAAGTGTAGAATTTATGGAACTGCATATAATGTATTTGTCCTGCCGTTTAAGAGCGAATTGAAGCATACAGACCCTGAAAACAACGGTTCTGATACCTTCCCGCTTTACAAAACTTATCTCTTGGGACTTAATGTATCTTTTTAACTAATAATTCAATAAGAATAGATATGACTACGAAAATAAAAAACTGGCTGACTGTAACAGTAATGGCAGTGACGATAAGCAATGCTTCTTGTACACTTGATGAATATAATCCTTCGGGATACACTATGGATGCGTTGTCCGTTTCGGTAGAGGGCTATCAAACCATACTTAATAATGTTTATTTCGGTATGGAAAGAGCACTGTATGGATATGGACAGTTTATGCTCATGACTGAAGGGGGAACAGACATCTGGACTTCACAGAAAAATGGTGATAACCTCTACCTGAAATATGGTATGGGTTCTGACTTTGCTAATAACATGATGGCTAACACGTTGAACTGTTGTTATGATGGTATCTGTTATTGCAATCAGGCAATTGTGAAGGCTGATAAAGTTCCTTTCACTACCGATGAGGAAAGAAACAAAAAGGTTGCGGAAGCTCATTTTATGAGAGCGGTATATTACTATAATCTGGTGGAACAACTGGGGGGGGTGAAATTGCAAATGGCTCCAGTAGAAAATGTAGATTTACATCCCGGTAAAGATACTCCGCTGGATATCTATGAGAAGTGTATTATTCCCGGACTTAGAGTTTGCGGCACAATGGTTACCGGTGGAAGAAAGGACTACCCGTCCTTCTAAAAAATCGGCAATGGGTATGCTGGCCAGAGCCTGTCTGCAATCCATAGAATATGATTCTTCTAAAAAGTATGCACAACGGGCTTTAGAGGTAGCCAAAGAAATGATGGAAGACTGCAAAGCGGGAGGAGCGACTCTGGGAGTATCTATGTATGATAATATAGAGGAAGTCTTCGCTGAAAGCAACAATTTTGAGAATAAGGAAGCCCTATGAAACACCGTTATGTGGTGGGAGGTGTAAGCAACCAGGCTTGGATCATGAACCAGAATGATGAGCAGTTCTATTGTCCGCTTACAGCTTTCTCAGCCATTCAGTTTAAGACGGATTTACATTCCGGTAATGAATATGATGGTTTGTCCGATTATCAGATATGGGGCAGACGTGCAGGCGGAAGCTTTATGCCTTCAAAATATCTGTTGGACTTGTATGTACAGGAAGATGGCACTTTGGACCCCAGATATCATGAGTATTTTCAAACTTCCTGGACAGGGAATAAAGACAAAGGTCAGGCGTGGAGCGAATCACAAGTGAAGCAGTTTGATAAGAATCTGGATTCTCCTGAAATATCAGCAATGGTACCTGATCCGATAACCGGTGAGTTGGTACGTCAGTATACCAAAATTCTGTTTGGTGAAGCGGCGCTCGAATTTATCCGTCCGGGAGATGACGGATATGCGGAAAAAGCAGCGGTAAAGAAGGACTCAAAAATCCTGTATGTTGACTACAAGGATTTGTATGCTGAGGACAACACGGTGATTATGGATTATCACAGAGATTATGATAATACGGATGTAGTCAGCCCTTGGTTCAGTTTCTATCCGTCGTTGATGAAGCATAACAGCAGCAATTATTACGTTAATAACTTGAGCAAGAAGCGTCTTGGAAATCTGAATGCTACCTTTATGATGCGTACTCCTGAGGTTTTCTTAATAGCTGCTGAGGCCGATATCTACGTAAATGGCGGAGCAAATGCGATGCAATACATAAATCAGGTTCGTGAGCGTGCCGGTGCCAAGGCTCTGTCCGGTGCGGCAACAGTAGAAACAGTATTGGATGAACGTGCCAGAGAATTGTGTGGGGAGTATGTACGGTTCTATGATTTGAAGCGTACAGGGAAGTTGACCAGCACCTATCTGAAGTCTACAAATCCTGATGTCGGTCAATACTTTGTAGATGGCAAACATGAGGTAAGACCATTCCCGCAGTCATTCCTGGAGAATCTGGAAGAGGGTGGTGGCTATTACCAGAATCCGGGGTATTAATATATTAAATTCAAAAATAGATAAGAACGTTGAATTGGATGTTCAGGGATTTCATCTGCCTGTGAAGGTAGATGAAATCTTGTGTTATAGCTATATATCGGACGTGTTGCATCTATATATCGGATGTACAGCATCTATATATCGGACATGCAGTATCTATATATCCAACGCCACCCATATATAGATACTAAAAAGAGCAGGCTGAAAGCAGGACATTCTATTTTTTCAGTATGATCACCGTAACTGCCGAAATAATCAATCCGATGCCTAAGGCGATGCTTTGAGTGAAAGGTTCTCCAAAGATGAGAATGCCTACACAGACGGCAGTCACAGGCTCCATGGCTCCCAATACAGAGGTGAGTGTGGAGCCTATGTTTTTAATGGCGCGTACCAGTGCCAGATTAGATATTACGGTCGGTACCAATGCCAGCATCACCAGGTTTCCCAGGGTTATCCGGTCCGGGATGGCCTGTACTCCGACTCCTGTCACTGTCATTCCGGTGAAAAGAAGGATTCCGCCAAAAAGGAAAACATAGAATGTCATTTTCAGCCCCTTCATTTCAAGGGATTTCAGTTGACTGACGGTAACCAGATAGAGCGCGTAGCCCAAAGCAGAGAGCAGAACGATAAAAATACCCAGTAAAGTAACAGTCCCTGTCGTATCTCCATGCGAAAGGAAGAAAACTCCGCTTACCGCTAAAGCGATTGCTGCTATACGCCAAGGGGATTTCTTTTCGCGGAAGAAAATCATCATAATAAGCGTAGTCAGCACCGGATACATGAAATGAATGGTAGTAGCTACTCCGCTTGACATGAACTTATATCCCCAGAACAGAAAAACAGCAGAACAGTCATACAGGAATGCCAGCAGGAGAAGTGGAAGTATCTCTTTCCGGCGGATGCGGAAAGACTGCTTGTCGAGCAACAGTATACAGGCCAGTGCCAGCATGGCAAAGAGGAAACGGTAGAGCAGTATAGACCAGAACGGCATGCCCTGATGCATGGCAGGAATGGTGAACAGCGGAATAAGTCCGAAGCTCGCCGAAGAGAGAAGGCCATATAAGAATCCGTTTACTTTGTTCACGTTAATAAGTGATTAGTGGTTAGTGATGAGTAATTAGCAGTTGCACTAATCACTCATCACTAACCACTAATCACTATTAATCATTTCTTCTTAGGTGCCCGTCTTGCCCAGCCTTCTTCGCTGAAATCGGGTTCTTTATCACGGAACTCCTTGTTGTCGCCTTGAAAGAACTGTCTCCAATCGTCTTTCTTGCCGCGGGCGTCGGTATAGCCACGCTCTTCGCGGCTTGGTTTGCTTTTCTTTTTGTCAGCCGGAACACTTTCAGATTTACTTCTACTTTTTCTGGGGGCATCGCTACGTTTTCCAGATGCATCACTACGCTTTTCGTCTTTGAAGCTGCGTTTCTTGCCTTCAAATTCCTTCTTGCCGTAGTTGTTGCCCTCACTCTTACGTCTGCCTTTGGGAGCTTCCTTGCCTTCTTCGCCGGCAATTTCTACAGATACCTTTCGGCCGTTCCAGTTCGCACGGTTCAGGGCTTTCACTACATTACCTGCCTCTTTCTCATCTACTTCGAAGAATGAGAAGTTCTTCATCAGGTCAATGCGTCCCAGTTCCACGCGTCCGCGGGTATTACCGTTCAGTAGGCCTATCAGCTCATTTGGGAAGAAGTTATCCATCTTACCCAGATTGATGAACAGTCGGGTGAATCCCGGATCTGCTTTGCGGCTGTTGCGATCACCGGTGCGTTCGCTGCCGCCTCTGCTGTTGCGTTCGCCACGGCTGTCGGTAGGCATTTCTATTTCTTCGCGATTGCGGTAATATTCTGAGAAGCGGTTAAATTCATGAGAAACCATACGCTTGATCAGGTCTTCTTTGCTCAACCAGTCCAGTTTACGGTATATTTCAGGCATGAAATCAGCCATATCTTCCTCATTTACCTTCACCTTTTCCAGGTCATCGATTACTTTCAGCAGCTGTTTCTCGCAAATCTGTTTACCGGTAGGCATTTCACCAACAATAAACTTCTTGCTGATAATCCGTTCGATTTCACGCATTTTACCTTTCTCGCGCAGGTTGATGATGGCGATGGAAGTACCTGTCTTTCCGGCACGTCCTGTACGTCCGCTACGGTGAGTGTAGCTTTCGGTATCATCCGGCAAGCCATAATTGATGACGTGGGTCAGGTCGTCCACATCCAGTCCGCGGGCGGCAACGTCTGTGGCAACCAGGATCTGTATGTTGCGAATGCGGAATTTCTGCATGACGGTATCACGTTGTGCCTGGCTTAATTCTCCATGCAGTGAGTCAGCGTTATAACCGTCCTGCATCAGCTTGTCGGCAATCTCCTGCGTTTCTTTTCGTGTACGGCAGAAAATGATACCATATATTTGCGGGTAGTAGTCTACGATGCGTTTCAGGGCAGCGTATTTATCTTTGGCATGAACGGTGAAAACCACATGCTTCACGTTGCTTGTGCTTTCATTTTTCCGTCCGATGGTGATTTCTTTGGCGTCACGCAGATATTTCTTTGAAATGCGTGCAATCTCCGGACTCATAGTGGCGGAGAATAACAGAGTGTTACGCTCTTGCGGTACATCGGCAAGAATGGCGTTGATGCTGTCCGTGAATCCCATGTTCAGCATTTCGTCAGCCTCGTCCATCACTACGTTCTGGATGGTGGTGAGGGATACCGTTTTGCGCTCCATCAGGTCGAGCAAGCGTCCCGGGGTGGCGACAATGATATGTACACCCTGTTTCAGGGCGCGTATCTGGCTGTCTATGGATGAACCGCCATATACAGGCAATACCCTCAATCCGGTGATGTATTTGGAATAATCATTCAGATCACCTGCAATCTGCAAGCAAAGTTCGCGTGTAGGGCAAAGTATAAGGGATTGTGGAATCCGGTTCTTTACATTAATTTTCTGGATAAGTGGTAAGCCGAATGCGGCGGTTTTCCCCGTTCCTGTTTGTGCAAGTGCTACAACATCATTATTTTCTCCTAAAAGGTAAGGAATCACTTCCTCTTGTACCGGCATGGGACACTCATATCCCATTTCTTCAATGGCGCGGCGTATCTCCGGCGACAGACCGAGCTCTTCAAAATTCTTCATTAAATCTTTGTATATCTTTATATTCGGGCACAAAGATAGAACAAATTTAGTGATTAGTGATTAGTTATCAGCGATAAAATTGAATAACAGTGCTATTTTTTTATTACTAATCGTTTTTTACCAGCAGAATGCTTTGCAGCTTCTTTATTTCTTCTTTGGTGAGTCCGATAGCTCTTTGCAGATACGTGTCTACATCACCGTACCGACGCTCTATTTCCTCCTTGGCGGCGTTCAGGAAATCTTCCCTTGCCGAATAGATGGTCGTAATGGCTTCTTGCGAGCGTGTGGGCAGGTTGTAGGCATAACTGGAAGCGCTGGGAATGTTGAAGTAATCGTTACTTAGGCGGTAGTCTTCCATAATGATGTCGCTGTTCACGCCGAGGGAGGCGAGGATCAGTGCCGAAGCAATGCCGGTACGTCCTTTGCCGGAGGAGCAATGGATAACGACAGGGTAATTGGTACTGTTCAGCAAGATATCAAATATCTGGCGATACTCTTTATGATAGTGCATTACCAATTCGCGGTTCATCCGCTCCACCATCCGGTAGACGGTGTCGCTTTTTATTTTCTGTTCCTGAATGCCTTTCAGGATATCTTCCATATCTCCCGTTTTTATAGGGACATGTATTACATTAAATCCTTGTTGCAGTGGGGTGTGACCTTTTAGTTCCGATTCTGAGCGCAGATCGATGATGGTCTTGATGCCTATATTCTTCAGTTCCCTGCGTGAGTAGCATTCCAGACTGTCTATCTGTGCAGAACGATAGAGCATGCCCCAACGCACCCTCTTTTTGGTAGGGTATGACGGATACCCACCCATATCACGGAAGTTTTGTATGCCGGGGATATTGACATTGCGGGTAGCAATCTTTACGCGATATTTATCATTGAATACGAGGGTGTAGTAATAACGCTTGGTAGGGTCTGTGGTGACAATCGTCATTCGCTGATCGGAAATGTTTGCTATGGCTACCGGAGAATCCTCGGGGATATTATTCGGATCAGTCGAAGCATATACCTTTACGTTCCCTTTGATGAGAGGGGCTATTTCCCATTTGACGATACTGTTCCCAACGTTATTTTCTTCGCAAACAATGGAAATATGAGGAGCTGTGCCGCTACAAGCCGGTAGCAGCAATACACATGTTAGCAAGTTCAACAGATTTCTATACATAGTTTTTTTGTCTGAGCATATATATGCAAAGATAATGCAAACCGAGAGCAGAATAAAATGAACTTGTTCATTTCTTATGCCGAGGTGCAGCTTATCTTCGCTTTGTTGCAAAGATATGTATTCTGATGACTTTTGTTATTCCAGGGCACAGAGTTTCACAGAGTTTTTTCTCCTTTAACGGGGATTTAGTTAACGGGAGGCAACTGCTTGGCAAATTCCGGTGATATAGAGTTGTTGAAACTCCGGCATACATCTGCCGCAAACTCGATGCCGCAACGGATAATCTTGTCCCAGGTGTCCTCGCTTATCTGTCCTAAATCGCAGTAACGCACGTCGTACTTCAATAAGCCATAAATAATACCGGCATTAAAGTTATCGCCTGCGCCAATAGTGCTGACTGCTTCCAATGGGGGAATAGGATACTCTTTGGTGATGCTATTCGTGCGTAGTGAGATTTCTTTGGCTCCGGCAGTACAAAGGAAGTTAGGGCAATAAAAACGAATTTTGTCTTTATATACCTTGTCCACTTCTCTTTGATTGTACATATAGAAAAAGTCTTCTATAGATCCGCGCACAATGTCGGCATATTCCAAATTTTCGATGATGGTGGACGTCAGCTTGATAGCCTCGCTTTATGCGACGACCGGAAGTTGGGGTCATAGTACACGATTGCTTTCTTCTCGCGTGCCTGTTCCAGCAAATCCAGGACCTTTTCGCGCAGCACCGGATTCAGGGCAAAATAGGAGCCGAAAACCACGATGTCGTCTTCTTCCAGTTTTGGGAAAACCACGTCCAGCCGTTGCTTGGGATAATCTTTGTAGAAGATGTATTCCGCATCACCATTCTCGTTGAGATAGGCCAGTGATACCGGGGATTTTCCATCTGGAAATACGTTGACATAGTCAGTAGACATGCCGCTATCCCGCATGGATTGCAGGATTGTATTACCTACCCGGTCGTTTCCTGTCTCACTGATAAAGCTGACGGGAACGCCTGCCCGTGCCAATGACACGACGCCATTGAATACTGAACCGCCCGGTACGGCAGCTGTCGGCTGGCCGTTGCGGAAAATGATGTCAAGAATCGTTTCTCCTATACCAATTACTTTTCGCATAATTTTCTTGATTTTTCACCCAAATAGCCACCGTGATGGCGTTTGGAGTAGTCTCCAATAGTAAATCCTGTCTGTTTCATGACTTGTACCACAAGGATGTCGCCGATAACGGTCATCACAGTGGTCGAAGTGGTGGGAGTCATACCTAAAGCACAAACTTCCTTTGGTTTTCCTGTGCTGAGGCATACATCGGACTCGTGTGCCAACGGACTATCCGGATTTCCGGTAATAACAATAAACTTGAGGTCTGGGTTCAGATTATGAGCCAATTGTGTAAGTTCAACGATTTCACGCGTCTTACCGGAATTGGAAATCAGCAACAGCAGGTCGTTCTCCTGCAAGATGCCCAAGTCTCCGTGTTGTGCTTCGCTGGGGTGCAGAAATACGGAAGGAATACCTGTGGAACAGAATGTCGTAGCAATGTTCATGGCAATCTGTCCGGCTTTTCCCATACCTGAGGTCACCAGTTTCCCTTTCCGCCGGTGAATCTGTTCCACGATAAGTTCTACCGCACGCTCGTAAGCGTCTGTCACGGGGATGTTCAGTACGGCTTGTGCCTCTTTCTGCAAAAGCTCTTGAATGGATTCAATCATTATACTATTTTTGTTAGTAGTTAGGTTATAGCCTACAAATATCTGCAATTTTCCATAAATGGCAATAAGTTTTATTGTATTTTTGCTTTGCGAAGATAAGGGGACCTCGTCAAATTGCGCTATCTTTGCGCCCTTAATTAGTTTCAAACGTCAGAATGAAGAAGTTAGCACTATTACCCTTGTTGGGACACCATCAATATACTCTTGCCAATGGTTTGCGTATTATTCACCAGCCGTCATTTTCCGATGTGGCTTACTGTGGTTTTGCAGTTGATGCCGGAACCCGTGATGAACTGGAGAATGAACAGGGCATGGCGCATTTTGTGGAACATCTTATTTTTAAGGGTACTCAGAAGCGGAAAGCCTGGCATATACTCAACCGTATGGAGAATGTGGGCGGTGACCTGAATGCTTATACCAACAAGGAGGAAACAGTGATCTACTCTGCTTTTCTTACCGAACATTTCGGCCGTGCGTTCGAGTTACTGGCGGATATTGTCTTTCACTCTACTTTTCCGCAACGTGAGATTGAAAAGGAAACGGAAGTGATTATTGATGAGATCCAATCTTATGAAGACACCCCTTCCGAACTTATTTTCGATGATTTTGAGGATTTAATCTTCCGAGGACATCCGTTGGGACGCAATATCCTGGGGAATCCTGAGCTGCTGAAGACCTTTCACAGCGAAGATGCCGCTGCGTTTACTTCCCGTTTCTATCATCCGGGGAATATGGTGTTCTTTGTGTGGGGAAACCTGTATTTCAAGCAAATCATCCGTTTGGCAGAGAAACTGCTTGCCGATGTTCCGGCGGTGACGGTGGATAACCGTCGTACTCCGCCGTCTCTTTATACGCCCGAAAAACTGGTGGTGCATAAGGATACGCATCAGGCTCATGTGATGATAGGCAGCCGTGGCTATAATGCGTACGATGATAAGCGTACCGCGCTCTATCTATTGAATAATATTCTTGGCGGGCCCGGTATGAACAGTCGCTTGAATGTTTCTCTGCGTGAGCGTCGCGGCCTTGTCTATAATGTAGAGTCTAACCTGACTTCTTATACGGATACCGGGGTTTTCTGCACTTATTTTGGTTGCGATCCCGATGATGTGGATACTTGTATGCGTCTGGTGATGAAAGAGCTTAAAAATCTGCGTGATACAAAGATGACTTCGCTACAACTCGCAGCTGCGAAGAAGCAACTCATCGGACAAATAGGTGTGGCTTCGGATAATAATGAGAACAATGCTCTCGGCATGGCGAAGACTTTCCTGCACTATAATAAGTATGAAAGTTCCGAAGCGGTTTATCAACGTATTGAACAAATTACTCCGGAGATTTTGCTGGAAGTGGCGAATGAGATGTTTGCAGAAGATTATCTGTCAACGTTAATTTATCGCTGATTGTCGTTTACTTAATGGGATTTTGTGTATCCTCTTTCCGAGCACAAAAATAATCTGGCCCGGCGTAGCCATAAATCAAAAATGGATTAGTTATTTTGTTCATAAGCAGATGTTTATATGTAGCAATAACTTTCCGCATTTCCAAAAGTTTCGTAGCAAGTTAGAATGATTATTATGAATATAATTATTATAATTTGCAATAATCTAAAGCAGGATAATCATGAAGAGTATACAAGTGAATCCCTTTATCATAGGTACCTATCTATCAGTCCATCTTTGCGGATTTAACGGAGCGCCAGCGTGAGATACTCCGTGCGATAGCTGCCGAAAAAGTTGCTGTCAATGTGACTTCCGGTGAGTTTGTGCGAAGATATCATCTGAAATCACCCAGTTCTGTACAGTCTGCTCTGAAAAGGCTTTCCGGTAAGGGTATAGTAGGTAAGATCCTTGACGGATACGTTATTAATGACCGGCTGTTTAGGTTTTGGATAAAGCGGAATCCGATCTGATGAAGTACATAAGGCGGAAACCTCCTGGTCCGGTGCAGGTAAGTCTGTTTGGTCTACTGTTACCGTCAGGCGAATGCTATTGGCCACGCAACTCCCGTCGGCGCTACGAAAACTGAGGTAGGCTATCAATTCATCGTCCTGCCAGTCGGAAGGAAGTTGAAGTTCTGCATGTCGGGCGGAACGTAGGGCGGCTTCCGTATCGTAAACAGCTGTTTCTTCGTCTTTGTTATATACTAATAACATGGCTATGTCCGCATCTTCTGCATTTCCCATGCCACTGTTGTCCTGCCAGTTAAAGTGCATCTTATTTCCGTTTTGTGTGGCTGTACCTTCGAATACCGGCATCAGGGTTCCCATAGAAACCAATGCCCGGTCAAAGTCTATTTTGATTTCTTTTCCACTGCCAGTCACGGCTCTTTTCAGAGTGTAGGACATAGCGGAGTTGAACGCGGATTTATCCTGTGTAAATTCCTTGTAGCCAATACGTATGAAAGGTTTTATAGCTTTCAGGAAGCTGAATGCCGTGGCGAATTTACCGCGTTGTTCCTGTTGTTTCGGTGTGCGCGGATTGCTGACTTTGGCGGCCCGTGCGCGTATATAGTAGTTTGATTTCCAGCGGAACCCTACTATCGGTCCCACTTTACCGGAGAAACCTCCGAGAATGCCCTGGTTGATGATTCCCATGATATCGTGTTTTTAATTACTTGTTTCTGTCACTGCGCAAATATATGGAAAATAAATCTCTTCAACCCGCTCCCTGTGCTTTTTGCGTTCATTTGCGTCATTTTGCGTAGATAACTCTTTGATCTTCTTTATTGTATTATGACCTGTCTCCGTTACACCCGGAATGCACTTGCTCCGTACCAAGGCCGTACTTTCTTCGGTCAGAGGTACCTGTGAGTGGAGATGGTACGGAGCAAGTGCATTCCGGATATGGTTTAGATAGGGTTTGTATTGCAATGAAACACTCTTGTTATAAGATAATTCCGGTTAGTTAATTTTTAAATGTGAATTCGTAAAATATTGATGTTGTATTTAAAATATATTGCTTGTAATATGAATTTATTAAATGTATAATCTAAATTTTTAATCATATGTTTATAATATATTGAATATATAATAATATTATTTATTATATTTGTGATTATTATGGTTTATGTTTATGAAATAAAACACTATGCCTTTCGTGAAAGGTCTCAATAGAACTCTTTAATAAAACATAGATATTAAAAAAGTAATGAGCAACTTGAGGTTTACCTTATATCTGGTATTGATTTTTCTCGTCGCATGTCGGCAAGAAAGTTCGTTAGAACGCGCATTAGCAGCTTCCGGGGATAACCGGAAAGAGTTAGAATTGGTTTTGGATTACTTCAGGGGAGATAGTTTGAAGTATAAAGCGGCTTGTTTTCTTATAGAGAATATGCCGGGAGCTTTTGCCGTAGACGAAAAAATTGTGGCAGCTTGCCAGCCTTTCTACCAAATGTATGATTCATTGTCGCATACCTACGATTATGATTCTCTGTCTATATACGACCAGTATCCCAGGGGTAAAGACTGGGGAAGGCAGATAGACAGCTTGTGGAATGCATATTCCAGCTATAATAATGAAAAGCTGAAAAAGGATATGTGTATTGATATTAAGACCATTAAAGCTTCCCGGTTAATAACGGAAATTGAGCAGGCATTTCGGGTATGGAAAGAGAATGTCTATACCAGAAACTATTCTTTTGAAACTTTTTGTGATTACATTCTGCCTTATCGCCAGGAAAACGGTTTGTTGGTGGATAGTGCACGCCAGGTATTCTACAGTAGGCATCACGGACAGTTTTTTGCCAATCCCGGAAAAAATATGATAGAAGAAGCGGATTCTCTGTTACGATTGTATAGTTACATAGGGCATTCGGGATTTCATGCTACCGGTATTCCTATATGGGATGTTGCTACCTTAGAGAAGTTACGTCACGGGCTTTGCACGCACAAATGTTGGCATAACGCATTGTTGTTTTCTTCTTTAGGTATAGCGGCTGCCACTGACATCGTTCCTGCATGGGCCAATAGGGGAAGTTCTCATTCGTGGAGTGTATTGATTGAAGAGGGAGATATTCATCCTTTTAATCCTTTTTGGGAACAGGACTTGTGGCAGTATAAGCGCCTTTACAGCAATATGGATTATCATAAATACTGGGGACGCTTCCGTCTGCCTAAGGTTTTCAGGAAGACATACCGATATTATATGGAAGGGCCGCTGGCAGATGGAGTGCCTGCTAAGGATATACCTGAAGCTTTCAGAAGTTTAAGGAAGAAAGATGTTTCGCATGAGTATTTTGATACGGTGAATGTGAGGATAAAGCTGCGTAAGATGCCTTCCGGCACGAAGTATGCGTATCTGTGCGTATGGAATTATAATAACTGGAAACCTGTTCATTGGGGAAAAATAACCGGGGATGTGGCGTTGTTTTCAGGAATGGGGAAAGACATTGTTTATTTGCCCATGTACTGTATGGACGGAGAGATGGTAGTGGCGGCTGATCCTGTATTGGTACAGAAAGATGGAAAGGTGCGAATACTTTATCCGGAGGACACACGGGAAGAAATGGTGACTACACAGTATACAGGAGTACTGGCTTATCCATTGAACAGGTACAATAACGGGATTATAACCGGAACAGTACTTAAGGGAGGGAAGGTTTATGGTAGATGGGGAGATACTTTGTGTGTATTTCCGGAACAAATAGAATTGAATAGCCAACGATTGCAAGTGCAATCCAAAGATTCGGTACGTTATGTACGGATGATGTTGCCTACCAAAGGAATGGCGCTAGGCGATTTGAAATTTTATAAGAAGACTGCTTCGGGAGAAGAATCTCTGAAGAATGTCCGTTGGTTAACTGAACTTCCTTTGTCCTATAAAGAGGAATCGGCAGACTGTGTTTTGGATGTTTATTCTTCAACAGGATATAGGATGGATTTGGATGAAAAGTATGCGGACTTGGATTTAGGAGAATGTTGCCGGCTGGCGGAGGTGAGCTTTTGCCCGTATCTGGATGTGGAGTACCGGGAAAATGAGACTTACGAACTTTGCTTGTGGCAGGATGGTTGGCAAGTCGTTACGAGCGCTAAAGGAGGGACGTTTTTGCGTTTTACGGATATCCCCCGAAATGCATTGTGGCTGATCCGTCCTGTTTCGCAAAGTGGGCGGAAACATGTACGTCCTTTTGTGTATGAAACAGGGGAGGTTTATTGGTATTGATTAACGAGTTGGGTGATATATGAAAAACATGGACTTAGGAATTTTAAAGCGTTTTTTTTTGAATATCTTGCATATTGAGAAGAATGCAATCGCAGGTGGGGGTGTTTGTCCTGCCATATTGGAGACGGGAAAGAAGATTGTTACCGGAGGGGGAAATCCCTTCGATATTTATCCACTAGGAAATGGACTTCATTTTGATTCTGCCAACAGACGGCTGTTTCGTAAAGAGAAGGCGGAGTTTATTACCCGGCAAGCTTCTACATTGCTGCTAGCCTTTTTGAAAGCGGAAAATTGCAACTTATCCATATCGGAGATTTGCGATGTGTTGTGGCCGGATGGTGGTGGTACTTCCGAACGGGTATATACTGCTGTCAGAAGGCTGCGTGCCTTTTTTTGGTGGAGATGTGCGCAGGTGCAGTCATTCTAAATGGAGATTACCATTATCGGCTGAAAATCCCGGTTTCATCGGAGGAAAACGAGAAAATACATAATCTGACACGATCTGACATAATCTGACAACAGTTAAAAATGTCTTGATGTCAGATGTTTAGTCGAAATATATTTGATGTTTTCTTTTAGGCATTCTACCTTTGAAGAACGTGAGAGCTAAAAGGGTAGCAACCGATTATAGCCGAGTAGGCTCATACTGACAAAAAAATAAGGGTGGAAAGAAGATATGATGCAATAAAAACGGAACAGATGGAGTGCATTTGATTGAAGTATGGCGTACCATCTGTTCCATAACCCATTAATTAAGAAAGGAGGGCTATGCAAAGGTAGTGATTTTAAATCGAAAACGGAAAAAAGGTTTCAGGTGTGACGATAGCGCAGCATGAATCTTGTTTTTTTTAGACAGGCAATGTCTTAGCTTTAATTGCATACTTAGTATGCTTAATATTAATAATTTAATAAAAGATTATGAAGAAATTTATGAAAGTGGCTTTTGTTGCAATCTTTGCAGTAACTGCTGGATATGGTGTTTATTCTTCGCAAAAAGCTGATGTTATGTCTGAACTAGCATTGGCTAATGTGGAAGCTTTGGCAAGTGGTGAAGGTGGCAATGGTGAAAATCAATGTTATCAAGTTTATACACCTGCAGATTGGTTTCATAGTGATCAAATATTTGTAGATTGTTATACTTGTACTCAGAAAAAAGGGCGCAACTTTGATATCAGTCGTTCTTGCTATAGAAACTAATTTTTATAATGCATGATCAGAGATGGTTAAAATGAGAATGATTTAAATAATAAATCTGGAGTTTTAACCATCTATATTAAATAAATGAAGGTATGATATTAAAAAATATTGTTTTGTTTTTAATTTTGGCTTTACTTTGTGGATGTTCCCATAAAAGGGCGGAAATTAATAGGTATAGTGGTTTTGAACAAACTATATCTGTAAAGAGTACAAAAATAGAGATCCCTCCTGTTTTGCTTTATCCTCGGAATCTTTTTCTTCTGAAAGATAGATTGATTGTATTGAATGAGAAAACAGATACTTTATTTCAAGTGTTTAGTATGCCTGAGCTTGAGTATCAAGGGCAATTTGGAATAAAAGGGGAAGGACCTAATGATTTCCATTTACCTTCGATACAGGCTGTTAGCTATACGGAATCTGGCTTTATATTAAGTGATTTAAATAAGTTGAAAGCTATAAATTGGGAAAATTCAGAACCTCATATAACTTCTACGGACATGCCTTATCAATTTCAATATTTCAATGGCTTGATGGAGTTGAAAGATTCTTTATATTGTTGCAATACAGAGTATGGTTCGGAGTATGAATTGAGGTTTCTTTATCCTGATGGAAACTATGAAGAATTAGGTGTGTATCCTGAAGAGGTAAAACCTAGGTTTAAGGATGCGTTGGCGCGTAATCAGGCTTATAATAGTTTGTTGGCAGCTAAGCCTGATGGAACTTGTGTAGCTGTTTTCTACCAACATTTACGCAGATATCGTATTTATAATGCTAATGGTGAACTGAAAACGGACAATGTTTTAGATATTCTTCCATGTCAAGAACTACCTGATGTAAGGGATGAGAATAGGTATATTCATCCGATAGCCCTTTATGCTACTAATCGCTATATCTACACTTTAAATTTGGATATGACAGCAAATGAGATAAGTAATAAGGTTAGTAATCCCAGCATCCAACTTTTTGACTGGGAAGGTCACCCGTTGAAGCGATATCAATTAGATCGTTATATAAGTTCTTTCATTGTGGACGAACAGAATGGGATTTTCTATGGTGTGTTCGTGGAAGATGAGAATTCTATTTATAAATTTGAACTGTAGCGAATTAGATAATGATGGGTGTGCAAAGGATAAAAGAATTAGTCCTTCTTTTGATTGGGCTTGTGTATGGTATCTATGTTGATGGGCAACAGATTTCTTATGTGAAAATGAAGGGTGATACTTATAAAATTGATATGATGGCAGACTGGAAACTTTGTACAAGTGAACAGATTAGTAAAAAGCCAATGAGACGGAAAATAGCAGGGTATGAAACGGTATGTATGACTAGGATTTGTCCTGATTACAATCTTGGAGTTTCAGTTTCTGTTTTAGAATTCAAGGGCTGTAAGGATTATAAGAAAATACAAAAAATGGATAGCTTGAGTTTTGTGGATAGCCAATATTATAGTACAGTAACTTGGGGTAAGCCTGGTTCTGTGAAAGTGAAGCAATCTGTAGAACTGGTGTGTATGCCTGTTAGACATTTGGAAACAGGCAAGAATATATATATGAGAATGAAAAAGTGGTATGTTCAGGGAAAGGAAAATGTTTATCTTATAGATTTTGTATCATCTTCAACTTTGGGATGGAATAAATGGTTGCCGGAAATGGAAAAGATGATTCTTTCTTTGAAAGAAATTGATTGAAATGAAAAGTGAATATGCCAATAGTTAGATAGATTCTGTGGCATATGGACAAGATAATTTTGAAAATGCAGATATAAGTTCTTTGGAAGTAGAAATATGATATGAAGTCTTTAATATGTATATGGATTGCTTTATGCTTTATTGGTTGTGGAAACTCTGAAAAAAAGGAGGTTCTAGAATTAGTAAAAGAATGGAATGGAAAAGAAATTCTTTTTCCAACAGAGAGTTATACCACTGTCTTAGGGAAAGATACTTTTATGATGGAAGAAAATCCAGAATATAAAGTTGTTGTTTATACGGATTCTGTGGGATGTACTAGTTGTAAATTGCAATTACATCGTTGGATGGAGTTGATGCATGAGGTTGACTCATTGGCAAAGGGACGTGTTTCTTTTTTATTTTATTTTTATTCGGAACGTAAGAATGAGTTAAATGATATTTTCATCGTTTTAATTTTGTTTATCCTGTGTATTGGGATGAAAAAAATGAGTTTTATCGTTTGAATCGTTTTCCCTCTGATATAACCTTTCAAACTTTCCTGTTAGATAAAAGCAATAAGATAATAGCTATTGGGAATCCTGTTCATAATCCTAAAATAAAAGATTTATATATGAATATAATTCAAGGGAAGGCAGCTTCCGAGAGTGAGGGAATAAGAACAAAGATCAATATAAAAAGCACTGACTTGTCTTTGGGTGCTTTTGATTGGCAGCAAGAACAAACGGTAGAGTTCATTCTTGAGAATACAGGTGAGCGGCTTTTAGTGATAAATGATGTGCTAACCTCCTGTGACTGTACTACGGTCGGTTATTCAAAGGAACCGGTTCATCCTAAGGATTCTGTCGCTTTATCGGTGACATATATGGCAGAGCAGCCGGGGCGTTTTGATAAAATCATAAAAGTGTATTGTAATGCAGATTCTTCTCCTATCTTATTGAGGATAACCGGGGAAGCAAAATGATAGAAAGCTAAACAGGGCAACCCTCTTTGAAAGAGATATAACCTATTTTTAGTTTTCTGAGTAATATGATTACTATTGTAAGTACCTTTTGTCTTTAAGGTTTTTTTTTACTTGTTTATTTATGAAAAGAATTGAATGTATATCATGTCTCATGATGCTGTTGATTGCCTGTATTGATTGTCGCGAGAAGTATGATGATGTGAAATGTGCATAGTGTGTTGAGAATAAAACAATATAAATATTTATTGTATGAAGCGTGTTTGTTTTTTATTGTTCTGTATCACATTAATGGCATGTACAGAACAAAAGTTGCAACAAGATATGGAACCATTTCCTGAGGAAAAGTTACTTTATGCAGAGAGAATAAGAGTAGATGAAATTATAAACCCAGAGCAGATGGTACTGAAAAAGCAAAGTATATTGGTTACGGACAGTAGAAATCATGATGCCATGCTGTACCAATACTCTCTGCCTGAGTTTAAGTGTGTTTATAAAGGGGGTGTAAAAGGACAAGCGGAAGATGAGTTTCAAGTTTATCCCAGAATTTGGAGAACATTGACCGATAAAGTTTATATAGGAGGATACACAGAGTTCTCTCTTAAGAGTTTTAGGATGGATAACACGTACCATCTTTCCTTTGAAAAAAAATACGAATTGCCTATTTCCAGTGATATTCCTAATGATAGACATATAGTGAGAGATTCCCTCTCTATATATAATGAGACAGACAAACTTGCCATAAAAAGAAAATTAATTTGAATACCCGGCAGGAAGCAGGGCAGATTTTATTTGAGCCGGATGATCATCCTGAAAAATACTATTATGAGAATAATGGAATTATGATTGCAAATGACTCTCTGATTATTTATGCATATGTGTATAAGAAACAGATTGATTTTTATAGTGTGGATAGCATGAAACTTTGTAAAAGGCTTGTAGGGGATAATATCATTCCACGTATAGTAATTGGTGATATAGAAAATAGTCTGGTTTATTATGATGAATTGGTCGCGGGTAAGCGCTATTTCTATGCAAGAGGCCAAGGAAAGAAAAAAGAATGCATTATAGAAGTTTTTGATTACTCCGGTCATTCCATAGCTAAATATATTTTGGATATTATGCCGGGGGCTTTTGATGTGGACGAGGAGAATAGAATTATTTATGGGTATAACAGTGAATTTTTTGAGGATGGTTTCTTGAAGTTTACTTTTTAGCTTATTATGGTTTGATGAAATAAAGCTATATTGTAATTTGAATGAAGCTATTTCGTAAAAAAAGAAAACTCTCTTGGTTTGTCGACAAGTTGTTAAACTTGTTTTTGATAGGCTGTGGATTAGTGGCTCTGTGGGTATTACTTCAAGTAACCTGTATTGCCACTTTTAGGATTCCTTCGGACTCTATGGAGCCTGCTTTGCTTCCGGGGGATAACATTCTGGTGAATAAGTGGGTGATGGGTGCCCGTATCTTCAATATTTGGGATGCCGCAGAAGATAAGGAGGTGAAAATTTCCCGTCTTCCGAGATTAGGCAAGATTAAGAGAAACGATGTATTGGTTTTCAATTTTCCTTATCCGGCCCGGTGGGACAGTATCGGCCTGAATTTAATGACTTATTATGTGAAGCGTTGTGTGGCATTACCGGGCGATACATTTGAAATAAGTCAGGCGCATTATAAAGTGCGCGGTTGTAATATGCCGTTAGGAAACGTAGATTCTCAGGATGGGTTGAGGCGTATCATAGAGAATGGGAGAGAAAGGGATTGGAGAATTGTCATGAGTGGTTATCCTTATAATGAACTGGTAAACTGGGATATTATGAATTTCGGTCCTTTGTATCTTCCCGCTAAAGGGGATGAAGTGGAAATGAATCCTGAACATGCCGCTTTCTATAAGAATGCAATAGAGTGGGAACAAAAAAAGAAACTCTTCTTGCGTGGAGATACCATTTTACTGAATGACAGTGTGATATATGCTTATCGCTTTAAAGAGAATTATTACTTTGTTACAGGGGATAAAGTGATGAATTCTCAGGATTCCCGCTATTGGGGACTGTTGCCGAAACCTCTAATCGTGGGCAAGGCTGTCAGGATATGGAAGTCGGTAGATAGGGAGAAGGATAGGATAAGATGGGATAGAATATGGAAGAGAATAGAATAAAGATATGGATACATAAAATAAAAGACACAGCCGTTGTGTTGTTACATTTTCTTGCTGTTTGCTCTCCACTGAGCCTGGTCTGTGTAACAACACCTGAACTTCTTGCCGGAGAAACTATCGGGCAGTGGGTTTGGTTTGGAAAGGCTGTATTGTTTTCAGCCGGTTGTATCGTTGCAGCTTGTCTGCTTCAGCTTTTCGATGGTTCTTCTAGGAAGAAGATGTTATCCTTTTCGTGTTTTTCCGCTTGTGTATCATGGAGTCTGATACTTCTTGGAGGAATTGAAGCCGTTTGGGGACTACGTCAGTTGTATGGCTTTTTTCTGCTTCCGGTCATTTTCGTTATGCACTTACCGGTTCTTTTTTTAATCCCGGTCCGTATGCCGGATATCTGGCAATGGTACTACCTGTCTGCCTGCATCATTATATGCAATTCGGGACATGGAAGTGGATGAGCGCTTCTTTAAAGTTGGAGAAAGTGACGGCGGGAGTAGTGGGAGTACTGATTCTTTTGCGTATTACCGGCTACAATGAGCCGTTCGGCCTGGGTGGCTGCCGTGATAGGTTGTGTATGGGTGATATACATGCATCGGGATAGGCGTAAATGGAATATACTATGGAGAAGGTATAAAAAAAACGATATATCTCTTATGGGATAGGGATATTTTTTTTGTGTTGATAGTGGGAGGTGCCGGGGCTTTCTTCTTGAAGCCGGACTCTGCTCTGGGACGTTTGTTTTTATGGAAAATAACCTGTCAGGCTATAACCAAGTACCCCTGGGGATGTGATAAGGGATTCGCTTTTGCTTATGGTGAGGCGCAGGAAGCTTATTTTTCCCAGGGAGATTATGCCGAGTGGGAGGAAAGGGTGGCCGGAAGTCCGGAATATGCATTTAATGAATATCTGGAATTGATTCTGACACAGGGACCTATTATCTGTATAATGCTGATGGTGATTACTCTTGCCTGTTTATGGGCGGGGACACAGTTCAGACGCTACGGTGTATGTGGCGCAATTATCGCTTTACTTATTTTTTCTTTTTCTTCTTATCCTATGCATCTTCCTGCTTTCATTGTGGCCTATGTGTGCTTGTTGCTGGCTTGTGGGATAGGAGATATAATAGCTAAACCGGTTGTTTTATCTGCTTGTCTTATTATATGGATAGGCGGTTTTCATGGCAAGTGGCAACGGGAAAAGGATGCTTGTCGGGACTGGGTGAATGCCCGTATGCTTTATCATGCGGGAGCCTATGCAGCGGCAAATGCGGCTTATGATAAGCTCTATCCGCAACTGAGAGAGAAAGGGACATTCTTGTTTGAATATGGGCATAGCCTTCATAAGGCGGGGTTTTATAATGAGTCTAATAAATATCTGGATAAGGCTCTGGTATATTGCGCTGATCCAATGATACTGAATGTCATTGGCAAGAATTATCAGGCACTGCGTTGCTACCATTGGGCAGAGGAACTTCTTCTGGCTTCGGTTCATCGTTTGCCCGGGCGGATTTATCCTTACTATTTGCTGGCGAAGCTATATGCCGAACCGGAATTTCTGAATAGGGAGAAGTTTGAGGAGATGAAACGAATAGTGCTGATGAAAGCGCCTAAAATTCATTCTACGGCCATTGAGGAGATGCGCAGAGAGGTAGAGGAAATAGCAAAGAAACTGGAAAAGTAATTAGGAAAATATTATAAAAACAAGAGATGTATATGGAAACTTACAGTGATAATTGGAATGCTTGCTTACTGTTCAGAAATAAGCAACTGACAAAACAACTGAAAAACTATCAGGAAGCATCAGTATTGGTAGATTGCTCATCTTCTTTATTATTGGCCATGAGCCAGTTGTTACGACTTCATCAGCATCCGTCTTATGGCATTGTCAGGGATGATACCGAATGGCAAAATCTGTTTACCGTTATCGATTGGTTTTATGGGAACTGCCTGTCGGAAGAGTTGGTTGATTACTGTTTAGGACCTCAGGAATTAAAGTTGTGTTATCTGGTGCGTGCCCGACTCTGTAACAAGGCTGTTGCAGCTCTTTTCAATATTACTTCCCAGTCGGTATTGAAAACTAAACAGCGCATAAAGAATAAATTGTCCTTATCTGCTACGGATAGCCTGGACCGGTATATACAGCAAATATAATGTAGTTACCTCTTATTTAATTTAGACTCAGATGAAATATAATTCAACATGTGTGTTCTTAATGGCTTGGATGCTAAGTGCATGCTCTCAACCTCGTGTAGATGGAACCATTTTTCACGAAAGTAAAAAGGTATTTGCAGAAAAGATTCCTGTAAGCGAAATGTTTTCTCCTGATTTCGTCATAAAATCAGGAGACTATTTTATTATTTCAAGTTCACGATCTGACACAACATTATTCCTATATAAGACTCCTTCATTGACATTTAAAAATGCCACAGGTATAAAAGGAAATGGTCCGGATGAGATCCAAATGTTTCCTATGTTTTGCCATACATTAGATAATGATTATTTATATATAAGAGGTTATTCTCCTACGTCAATCAGAAAAATATCATTAGCTCCTGATGGTAACTTATTGTTTATTGATGAGTATGAATTGGGTAAATATGATGAATATAATTTCATGAATATTATAAATGATTCTTTATTTATATATTATAGCAGTAATCAACTTGCCATTACAAAATATGATTTGAAGAATCAAACTGAACTGGATAAAATAAAACTGGAAAAAGATGACGATAATGAGTCTTATTTCTATTCTAATAGAGGAATTATTGCTGCAAATGATTCATTTGTGGTTTATCCTTACATCTATAAAAAGCAAATAGATATCTATGCCGTGAAAGATTTTAAGTTGGTAAAAAGAATTAATGATGGTAAGCATTATCCCGAAATTATAGCTAATGACATTGAAGATATAACTTATCACTATCTTAATGTCTATGCGGGGAAGAAATATTTTTATGCTTTGTATGTCGGACATAAGGAGGATGATAATTTCTTAGGCAGAACTTTAGAGGTCTATGATTATGAAGGGAACCCGATAATCAAATATACATTTGATATAATTCCTTTTTATTTTGTAGTTGATGAAGAAAATGGATATATATATGCGACTAATGCACACTATGAAGATTATTTATTAAGGTATAAACTGTAATTTTGCGGACAGTATTTCTATTCCTCCGGTATTGCTGTCTGTCAAGAACGGGAAGATGTGATCTATACTTATAATATACCTTAATTTAGATTTTTTTTAATATGAAACTAATGCTGAACATAAATAGGAAATCATATAGCCTAATAGTGACAGTCATAATTCTTATGTCATCCTGCCGCCAGCAATCGTTGCCGAATAGTTTAGAGGCAATCAATATAATAAATAAAGACCGCCCTATTGAATTGGATATATACGATATAGTGGACAGCATTAGTTATATTCCTTTAGAAACTTTGGAGAAGTGCTTGCTGGGTGAACTCCAAAGGACTAAGAGGGATGGTGATTTTTATTTTGTCGAAGATACTAAAGGGCTATTTGTCTTTGGTAAAGACGGACGTTTCCTGAATGAAATCGCTCATAAAGGAAATGCCCCCGGGGAATATCTCTATATGGATAATTTCTATTTGGACCGTAAGAATAAGCAAGTCTGCATTATCAACAATGTACAAAAGCGAATATTACGATATGCGTATGATGGCACTTACATATCTATGAGCTACCTTGGGGATAAAGATGCCAATATAGAGTCGGCAATGTTGTGTGATGGAGGAGAACTTTTAGCATTTTATCCTTTGCCTAATGATCTTTTTCATGTGGATAGTGAGTATCGCGTCTTCAGAGAGAAAGGAGATACATTAGTTTCGGAAAGGATAATGGATGCAAAGGCGTTGACAACTAAAGATGCTTTTTACCCTTTCTTGTACTTTCCAATGGTGACCTTCAACAATAAGTATTTCTTGGCATCTGTGTTTTCTAATGAACTTTATCAATATGAGAATGGCAAGACTTTCCCGGTTTATCATGTCGATACCTCCGCTACCATTCCTGATGAGGCTTTCCTGGATGAGCATAAAGATCTGGACTTTTTTGAACTGCTAAAGATTATGAATCAGCGGAATATAGGCACGGGCATAACCGCTTTAGAGGCTTCTTCCGATTATTTGTTTGCATTGATTGATAACAGAAAAACGTTGGTCTGGGATGGAGAAAAGGGAATCTTGATTTCCACTACCTATAATTCGGACTTAAACCTCTATTCCTCACTTTTGACGGGAGGGAGTTCCGACGAGCACGTAGGTTATCTATCTGCAGAATTCTTTTGTGAAAAGAAGGAGGATTCAGCGGGAAGTAAGGCTTTATCAGAGTTGGCCGATTCCTTATCTGAGGATGATAATCCCGTGCTCTTTCAGTATCACTTTAAAAAAGATGCAGTGAAGTCACTGATGGAGAAATATAAGTTGTGATCGGATGTTTTTATTCTTTCTCTTCAAGCCTCCGCATACTGAACTCGCAACCGCAATATTGTTGATTGTAGAAGTCATGCTCTTTAAGAAGTTGATTTCGGCGATCTTGTAATCCTCCTTTCGCCAGTTCTGTTCCCAGAAGACGGTGCCGGGATAGAGAGCGGCAGCGCGACGACCTGCCAGATTAATCTGGTTGAGACTTTTCCAGCGGGAAGAGGCGAGGGTAGTGGTGAATAGCGTGAAACCATGCTCTGCGGCATAGCGGGCTGTTTCCGACAGGCGAAGAGTAAAACATTGCAGACAACGCCCCCCACGTTCAGGCTCATCTTCCATCCCTGACATGGAACTGCGCCAAAGCTGATAATCGTAATCTCCATCGATGAAATCAAGTCCGAGGGCTTTTACATAACGGATAGCTTCGGCTTTTCGGATATCGTATTCTGCCTGAGGATAGATGTTGGGGTTATAATAAAATACGGTGGGACGAATGTTGTTGGCGAGCAGACATTCGATAATAGCAGAAGAGCAAGGTGCGCAACAGGAATGTAGCAGTACTTTGTCTTCGTTGTTTGGAGTTTCTATTTTCAACATAATCCTTTTTGTTTTTCTTTTAGGCGCGGATTACGCGAATTACACGGAAATTATTCCTTTCCGATTCTTTGAGAATCCGTATAGTCCGCGTAATCCGCACCTGAAATCCTTTATACTTTCAGTTTTATCTTAACCTTCACCAACAGTCCGGTCAATTGGACAATGATGAGGGAGAATATAAGCGATCTTAATAAGCCCGGAGCACCGGCATTCAATAGCTCTGGATAATGCAAACCCAGCAATTGCTGCACAGCATACCATACGTAAGGAAGGATATAGCATGTCAGTGTAGCTGTTCCGGCAGGTTTGATAATATCGAACCAGGGCGTTTTGCCTTTCACATCCGTCAGCCAATAGAACAAGCCGAACAGCGGGAAGAATGCAGCCAGGCAATAAAACAACCAACTCGGGGTAGCCTGTATCTTGGAAATAATCCAGTGAGGATGCGAGCAGAGTGCAGCAATAAGCATGACAGCACCCAATACACAAAGAATCGTGATGAACTTACGCGGATGTTCCCGGTCAGCATATTTCTGCATCAGCAACGAAGTGAGTACACCCGACATACCGAATGCGTGCAGCGTCCAATCGCTGGGGATGAAAGGCAACAGTATGACGCGTAAACCGTATTCTTGTGGTATCAGACTGGAATGACTGATTACTGCAAGCAGCATAACTACCAGCCATGCTATTACATTCTTGCGTAGACTTTCGCGGGTAAACAGATAAATCCCGGCACATACGACATAAGTCCAACCGATAAGTCCCAGAATGCCCCACCAACCCTGATGGAAAGGTTTTCCGTTTAAGTCTTTATATAATACGAGGAATGCCAGCAGGGCCACACCGAGCACCTTCATTGCGATGAATAGGTACTTTTTTGAACCTTCGGCCTTGGGATAGACCGCCCAGACCAGAAAGAAACCTATAACCATCAGTATGCAGAACCATTGATGGGAGATGCCGCCCTCTATGCCACCGGAGTTGAGTGAGAACAGTCCCATGGCAATCAGAGCCACCGTGCGCCAGAAAATATGAGCGATCACTTGCAAGGTAGTGTCTCCCTTTCGATAGCGGTTCTGGATAGCAAAGGAAACGGACATACCCATACAGAAGAGGAATGCGGGAAAGATTGTGTCGGAAAAACCCAGCATGTCTTCGTTCATTTCGGCATGTTTAAGCCAGTGGGGGATGTTTTTCAGACCGGGGATATCATTCACAAAGAGCATAAGGAACATAGTAAGCGCACGGAATACATCGACCGCCGCCACTCGTTGAGGTGTTAAGTTTTTCATTATAGAATACATTTGGGGGTTAATGCTGCAAATATAGGAAACAAATTTTTTATATTTGTCCCCTATGAAGATAAAACTGCTGATATTTCTAGGTCTGGCTTTAGTTGGCATTCACGGAATGTCGGCTCCGGCCGATGTTCCTGCAATGGATGGCTGGACTGATGCTTTGGACGTAGCCATCGGTAAGCACGAAGAATATGTGGCAGTGCGTGAAGCCCGTATTGAGGCGTTGAGGCAGCAATTGGTACAGGTCGGTTCAGAAACCCCGGAATTCTTCCGGCTGAATGCGGAAATGTATCAGGAATACAAAGCGTACATCTGCGACTCCGCCCTTTACTATCTGAGCCGTAACCTGCGCTGGGCGCAACAGCGAGGTGAGCAGGATGCGGCAGATGAAACCCGTATCCGGAGGGCGCATCTGATGTCAGCGGCAGGTATGTATAAAGAAGCTTCCGAAGATCTGGAAAAGATAAATCCCTCTAAGCTTTCTCCCCGTTTGCTACCCGATTATTATGAATGTTACCGTCATTTATACAATGAATTGGGGGCGTATACACAGGATACCTTCCGGCGCAGCCGTTATTACGGTTTGTCTGTCGCTTATGGAGACTCTCTGATGCAGGTGCTTTCTCCTGCCTCCGCCCTCTACCTGGAACGTAAAGAGATGAAAGCCGCCGGCTCCGGTCAATTGGAGGAGGCTTTGAAGATGAATGATAGCCGTTTGGCGGGCATACGTCCCGATACCCCGGAATATGCGTTGGTCACTTACCACCGTTCCCAGCTTTACCGTAGTTTGGGAGACAGGCAGCAGGAAAAGTATTATCTGGCTTTGTCTGCTTTGACAGATGTCCGGCTGGCAATTACTGATCATGCTTCCTTGTGGACCTTGGCACAACTGCTTTATGAAGAAGGAGACATTGAACGTGCTTACCGCTACATTCGCTTCTCGTGGGATGAAACTAACCACTACAATGCCCGTAGCCGCAGCTTGCAGACGGCAGGTATTCTGTCGCTCATAGATCTTACCTATCAGGCTATGCAGGAGAAGCAGAACGACCGTCTGCTCTTTTATCTTTGGATGATCAGTATCCTGTCCCTGTTGCTGATTATGGCTGTCATCTGGATATATCGGCAGATGAAGCATCTTTCCATAGCCCGCAGTCATCTGGAACAGGCCAATGAACAGTTGCAGATGTCCAATCATATAAAGGAGGAATATATCGGCCGTTTCCTGAAACTGTGTTCTACTTATATCGACCGTCTGGATGCTTACCGACGCATGGTCAACAAAAAGCTTTCCGGCGGGCAAACGGAAGAACTGCTGAAGATGGTGCGTTCAAGAGATGTGCTTGACACTGATCTGAAAGAACTGTACGAGAACTTCGATACTGCCTTCCTCCATCTTTTCCCTGACTTTGTAGAAAAGTTCAATCAGCTGTTGCAGCCTGAAGAACGGATCATTCTCCGCAAGGGCGAACTGCTGAATACAGAATTGCGTATTTTTGCCTTGATCCGTCTGGGTATTGATGATAGTTCGCAGATTGCCGAGTTCCTTCGTTATTCCGTCAATACAATCTATAATTACCGTGCTAAAGTGAAAAATAAGGCGTGTGTCTCGCGGGATGATTTTGAAATGTGTGTTATGAGGATACGCTAAACATACGCCATTTCTTTCCTGTTTATCCACTTTTTTACTTTCTCACCGCAAACTTATAGTCTTGTTATTTAGTCTGTTATCATTCCGCATGCTTTCATCTTATCCACATCTTGATAAACCGGAGGTGCATACTGTCTTTATCTTGCCTACCTTTGGGGAAGATTAATTAACCCTTGGAAAACATACCATGAACTTGAAACTACCTCTTTTATTAGGATGCTGTTTATTCGCTGCCATTACAGCTTGTGCCGAGACTTCCGCTTCATTGGACGAAAATGCGGCAGGAAAGAAGAAAGCAGATGTGTACATCACGACTGCCGACCGTCAGCAAAGCTTTAATCACACTACTCAGAAGCTCTCTAAAACTCCTGCGTTTGAATCCGTAATCACCCTGAATTCGAAGGTGAAATTTCAGGAGATGGACGGTTTCGGTGCTGCCGTAACCGGTTCTACCTGCTACAATCTGATGCAAATGACACCTGCCGACCGTGCGAAGTTTCTTACCGAAACTTTTTCGGATAAAGACGGACTAGGCTTCAGCTATATCCGCATTTCCATAGGCTGTTCCGATTTCTCGCTGAGCGAATATACCTGCTGCGATACGAAAGGCATTGAAAACTTTGCCTTACAGACGGAAGAGAAGGAATACGTGATACCTATCTTAAAAGATATTCTGGCGATTAATCCCACCATTAAGATACTGGGCTCTCCGTGGACATGCCCCAAATGGATGAAGGTGAATAACCTGGAGGAAAAGAAACCCTTCGATTCCTGGACAAGCGGACAACTGAATCCGGATTACTATCAGGATTATGCCACTTACTTCGTGAAATGGATTGAGGCATTTCGTAATGAAGGTATTGATATTTATTCCGTTACTCCACAGAATGAACCGTTGAATAGGGGAAATTCCGCATCTTTGTTCATGGGTTGGAAGGAAGAACTGGCCTTTGTGCGTGACGCTCTTGGCCCTGCTTTCAAGGCTGCCGGACTGGATACGAAGATTTATGCTTTCGACCATAATTACAACTACGATAACATGGCCGATCAGCAACAATACCCCGTTAAGATGTATGATGATGAAGTAGCCGCCGCTTTCTTGACCGGAGCCGCTTACCACAATTATGGCGGCAGGCGCGAAGAACTGAACAATATCCGACAGAAGCGTCCTGACAAGGAACTGATCTTTACCGAAACTTCTATCGGCATGTGGAATGATGGTCGTAACCTGGAGAAACGTCTGATGGAAGATATGCGTGAAGTAGCCCTTGGCACAGTGAACAACTGGTGTAAAGGTGTCATAGTCTGGAATCTGATGCTGGACAATGAACGTGGGCCTTGGCGTGAAGGTGGCTGCAAGACTTGTTACGGAGCCGTGGATATCAGTCGTGACGACTATAAAACAATGACTTACAACTCCCATTACTATATCATTGGACATCTGTCTACCGTAGTGAAACCGGGCGCTGTCCGCATAGAAAGCAAAGGCGTTGCAGAGAAGGGATTGATGTACTCTGCATTCGATAATCCCGATGGAACCGTGGCTTTTGTGCTGTTGAATGAGGGTACGAAGGAAGTTCGCCTGACGGTAACGGACGGAAAGAACTGTGTGGATTGTGTGGTGCCTGCCAAGTCTGTAGCATCCTATCGCTGGAAGAAATAATCTTATATTTAGAATACCATGTTGAAATCTATTTTAGTGGGTACATCCCTCTTGGCAGCTTCTCTGATGTTAGGGAGTTGCGGTGAAAAGGCAGAAAAAGCACAGGAACCTGCCGCATTTGTAACAATTCAAGGGCAAGATCTGATAAAGCCCGACGGTACGAAACTCTTTATCATGGGTACCAATCTGGGTAATTGGCTGAATCCGGAAGGATATATGTTCAAGTTCAGTAAGACGAATTCCCCCCGTTTCATCAACGAGATGTTCTGTCAGTTGGTGGGACCCGACTTTACCGCTGAGTTCTGGAAAGCGTTTAAGGACAATTATATCACCCGTGAAGATGTTCAGTTCATTAAGAATACGGGTGCGAATACAATCCGTCTGCCGTTTCACTATAAGTTGTTCACAGATGAGGACTTTATGGGGCTGACTGCCAATCAGGATGGTTTCGCCCGGGTGGACAGTGTGGTGGAATGGTGTCGTGAAGCCGATCTTTATCTGATTCTTGATATGCACGATGCTCCGGGCGGACAAACGGGAGATAACATTGACGACAGTTATGGCTATCCCTGGTTGTTTGAAAGTGAAACCAGCCAGCAGTTGTATTGTGACATCTGGCGTAAGATTGCGGAGCGTTATAAAAATGAACCGGTGATTCTGGGTTATGAGCTTTTCAACGAACCTATTGCCCCGTACTTCCCGAATATGGAAGAACTGAACGGTAAGCTGGAAGATATCTATAAGAAGGGAGTAGCCGCTATCCGCGAGGTGGACACCAACCATATTATCCTGTTGGGCGGTGCACAATGGAACGGTAACTTCAAGCCGTTTACGGATTCAAAGTTCGACGATAAGATAATGTACACCTGCCACCGCTACGGAGGCGATCCTACCAAAGAAGCTATCCAGAGTATTATTGATTTCCGTGACAAAGTGAACCTGCCGATGTATATGGGCGAAATAGGACATAATACGGATGAATGGCAAGCTGCATTCTGCCAGACTATGCGTGATAATAATATTGGCTATACCTTCTGGCCATATAAGAAGATGGATGGTTCCAGCTTCGTCGGTATTACTCCTCCGGAGAATTGGGCGAATATCGTTTACTTCTCCGAGGCTCCCCGCGCATCTTATAAAGAAGTTCGTGATGCTCGTCCCGACCAGGCAATGGCTCGCAAAGCCATGATGGATTTCATCGAGGCTTGCAAGCTGAAAAAACTGTGTGGTGCAGGAAGGGTATATTATTAAATCGTTGGGAATGAAGTAAGAAGCTATTGTTAAATATTTAATCATGTGAGTCAGTAGTTGAGTTTGGTTCATAATGGTATAGGAATGAATAAGACTCACCACAGATTACACAGATTCACACAGATTTATTAATCTAATAATCAGTAAAATAGAATCAGTGTCAATCTGTGTAATCTGTGGTGAATTAATTCATAACCCGTCAGAAAGAAACAAACTTAGCTACTAACCCCATTATCCACTTATTTATATGAAGAAAGTATTATTCGGTTTCGCATTCGCTGTTGCTCTTCCGCTTTTTGCGCAACAGAAACCTGTATATCTGGATGCGAGCAAACCTTTGGAAGTAAGAGTAGAAGATGCGTTGAAGCGGCTGACCGTGGAAGAAAAAGTAGCCATGCTGCATGCACAAAGTAAATTCAGTAGTCCGGGTGTGCCCCGTCTGGGTATTCCGGAATTTTGGATGACGGACGGTCCTCACGGAATCCGTCCCGAAGTTCTTTGGGATGAATGGAATCAGGCCGGATGGACCAATGACTCTTGTGTAGCTTTTCCGGCATTGACCTGTTTGGCGGCTACATGGAACCCCGAGATGTCCATGCTTTATGGCAAAAGCATTGGTGAAGAAGCACGCTATCGTAACAAGACCGTTCTTCTGGGACCCGGTGTTAATATTTATCGTACTCCGCTGAACGGACGTAACTTTGAGTACATGGGCGAAGACCGTACCTGGCTTCCCGTATGGTGGTTCCTTACGTGCAGGGCGTACAACAGAATGGGGTGGCAGCCTGCGTGAAGCACTATGCGCTGAACAATCAGGAAATCAACCGCCACACCACCAATGTCATAGTAGACGACCGTGCCCTGTATGAAATCTATCTGCCCGCTTTCAAGGCGGCCGTTCAGGAAGGTAAAGCGTGGTCTATCATGGGAGCTTATAACCTGTATAAAGGTCAGCATGCCTGCCACAACCAATATCTGTTGAACGATATCCTGAGAGGCGAATGGGGCTTCGACGGTGTGGTCGTTTCCGACTGGGGCGGCACGCACGATACTGATCAGGCTATTACAAACGGTCTTGATATGGAGTTCGGAAGCTGGACGGATGGTCTTGCCAATGGCAGCAGCAACGCTTATGATAACTATTATCTGGCTATGCCTTATCTGGAGCGTATCAAATCGGGCAAAGTAGGTACGAAGGAACTGGACGAAAAAGTACGTCGCATCCTGCGCCTGGCATTCCGCACTACAATGGATGTGAACCGTCCTTTCGGTTCTATCCTTTCTCCCGAGCATTACGAGGCTGCCCGCCGCATTGGTGAAGAAGGCATTGTGCTGCTGCAAAACAAAGACGGCGTATTGCCCATCGACTTGAATAAAGTGAAGAAGATTGCCGTTATCGGTGAGAATGCTGTGAAAATGATGACCGTAGGTGGTGGTAGCTCCTCCCTGAAGGTGCAGCGCGAACTTTCTCCGTTGGATGGCATCAAGAACCGCGTAGGAAACAAGGCGGAAGTTGTTTATGCCCGTGGATATGTAGGCGATGCCCGTGGCGAATATAATGGTGTGGTAACCGGTCAGAATCTACAGGATGACCGTACGCCTGAGGAGCTGATTGCCGAAGCCGTAAAGGTGGCTGCGGATGCCGACTATGTGATCTTCATCGGTGGACTGAACAAGAGTAACAATCAGGATTGCGAAGATACCGACCGTGCTGGCTTGGAATTGCCGTACGGACAGGATGCTGTCATTTCAGCTTTGGCGAAGGCAAACAAGAATCTTGTAGTCATCAATGTTTCCGGCAATGCGGTAGCTATGCCCTGGATTGCGGAAGTTCCTTCTGTTTTGCAAGCTTGGTTCCTGGGATCGGAAGCCGGAAACTCAATCGCTGCCGTGTTGATGGGGGATGCCAATCCTTCCGGCAAGCTGCCTTTCACTTTCCCTGCCCGTCTGGAAGATGTTCCGGCTCATAGCGTTGGCGAATATATCAGTCAGAGAAGTAAGGATGTGGTAGATATGAAATACAACGAAGGCATCTTTGTGGGGTATCGTTGGGCGGACAAGCAGAAGAAGGTGAAACCATTGTTCCCCTTCGGACACGGGCTGTCTTACACAACGTTTGCTTATGGCAAACCTGCGGCTGATAAGAAAGTGATGTCTGCCGATGATCAGATCAGTTTTACCGTAACCGTGAAGAATATCGGTGACCGCGAAGGACAGGAAGTCGTGCAATTGTATATCAGTGATAAGAAATCCTCTCTGCCCCGTCCTGTCAAAGAGTTGAAAGGTTTCAAGAAAGTGAAACTGGCTCCGGGCGAAGAGAAAGAAATTACCTTCACCATAGATAAAGAAGCTTTGAGCTACTTTGACGATGCTCAACATGTCTGGGTAGCCGAACCGGGTAAGTTTGAAGCTGTTATCGCCGCTTCGGCAGCGGATATCAAAGGGATCGTTCCTTTTGAATTGAAGTAATAACGTTATTAAGTTGATAAGAGGAAGGGTGTAGTCGCAAGATTACGCCCTTTATTGTTGTCAGTCAGGGAGATATAGGCGCTTCGCCGGGTCTCTATTTGTTCCATTTAGTTTCTTCCTGTTGAAACAAAAGTGCCTTGCCTAAGGAACAAAAGTTTCTTCCTTGAGGAACAAAAGTTTCTTACCTAAGAAACAAGAGTGCCTTGCCTGAGAAACAAAATGCCAGTAAAGTGAAACGGACATTTCTTCATAATGGGTGATACCGGATTAGTATCGCCTTCCGAGAGAAGAAAGCATTGGGCTTATTTCCAGAAGCTTACCACTCGTATTGCTCCACGTATTCGTCATATACGGGTTCTTCCTTTATTCCTCTTTTGAGAAACAGTTGACGGATGTATTCCTGTTCTTTGGGTTTAAGAAGTCGTTTTGCGGGTAACAGCGGTAATAGGTGGTTCGGTTAAGCTCTGCCATAAGTTCTCGTTTGATGCCGAGGGCTTCTTTGTGCGGTACATTATCCAACAGGTGGGTGATGCCGAGTGCGAAACGTTTCTTTTTTTATCCGCCATGAAGTACGGGCAGGATTCTTTTTGTGCGAACTAAAATCGTTTGGATTTACGGTGCTGATTACCGGGTAGTTGTCCGGGACATAGGCTGTCACCAGGTAGCGCATACATTTGGCGGAGTGTTTGCACTGCTTGTTGAGGCAGTGGAGGAAGGTGGCCGGTACCTCGCTGTAGTTAAAGTCGGGACTCATAATTGTATTCGTTTATAAGTAAATAATAGCAAAGGTAGTGTTTACTGGGGGAATAATCGCTCAGTCTGCAAGAAAAAGATGACAACTCATTTGTTTTTTATAATAAAAGGCAAGACTATAAAGCATATAATGTAATAATTAATACAAAATTGTCTTCTAGCAAAATTTCCTCCCTTTTCCTTTCTAATCGTGGCGAGGAGGAAGCAGTCTGAAGCAGAATAGTAAAAGAAATATTCCATCTTTCTGAATTTATTGTGATTTAATGATTATTTTCTGCTCGTTTCTTTCATATTAAACTAGCTTCGACTAGCTCTTTAGAAAAGTTTCGGATATTGAAACAGATAAAATACAAATATGTGATAATGGAAATGCAACCGATATTTTTTTCTTATTTTCGCCTCAAGTCGCTCCTTAACAGGATGAAATGACATTCGGCTTTGCCA